>ORJL010843784.1_pt1 | contig 228184 bp, 220 predicted proteins | sample 1779941 | NCBI WGS metagenome assembly ORJL01 (sample SAMEA104232317, study PRJEB22302) | groundwater metagenome | biome: forest; feature: aquifer; material: groundwater | place: USA | collected 2011-08-07 | depth 5.8 m | reverse complement strand
TTGATTATCGCCGCCTTGCTTAGCCATCAGCTTCTCCCGGTCAAGTCAGGACGACCAGAGGCATGGCCTAAGTTGCCGGAAATCAACGGGGAAACTTATGCGACGGTAAGCGGAGGGTAAGAAAAACCTACACTTGTAAGCGGAGTGCGCCCCGGCCTTTTCATCCTGCCCATTACGGACAACGTCAGTCAGCTTGCCGTCTCAAAAACGCCGGGATGTCCAGGTAATCCAGGTCGGTTTCTTTTTTGGCGGGTTGGGCGCCGAAGCGGGTTTCGCGGCCTTCGGATTTGCCGTCACCTTTGTTGCGCATGACGGTGGGTTTGTCCAGCTCATCGTAAGGGTTGGCACTTTTATGCAGTGGCTTGACATTGGATTTGCCTGCCGCCATGGCGGCGGTTTGGCCCATGCCAGTGGCGACCACGGTCACTTTCAGTTCGTCGCCCAATGACGGGTCAACCGCCATACCGATTTTGATGATGGCATCTTCGGAAGCAAATTCGTGGACAATGTTGCCGACTTCGTCGAATTCGGCGATGCCCATGTCGGATGCGGAGATGTTGACCAAAATGCCACGCGCACCTTGCAAATTGATGTCTTCCAGCAACGGGCAAGCGATGGCTTTTTCCGCCGCTTCCCGCGCACGGTGTTCGCCGGAGGCGCTGCCGCTACCCATGATCGCCGCGCCCATGCCGGACATGACGGTACGCACGTCGGCAAAGTCGACGTTGATCATGCCAGGGTGGACGATCAGTTCGGTGATGCCTTGCACGGCATCCAACAACACGTCATTGGCGGCTTTGAACGCGGTCATCAGGGAGACGTTGTTGCCTAAGACAGGCAGCAGTTTTTGGTTAGGGATCGTGATTAAGGAATCGACGTATTTTTCCAGTTCCAAAATGCCTTGTTCGGCAACGGCTTGTTTCTTTTTGCCTTCAAACAAAAACGGTTTGGTGACCACGGCGATAGTCAAAATCCCCATGTCGCGGGCGATTTCGGCGATGACCGGAATCGCGCCGGTGCCTGTGCCGCCGCCCATGCCGGCAGTCAAGAACACCATGTCCGCACCTTGCAGCACTTCTTTGATGCGGTCTTTGTTTTCTTGCGCGGCATTTTTACCAATTTCTGGATTAGTGCCTGCGCCTAAACCTTTGGTCAGTTCGACACCCAATTGGATAATCGTATTGACGTTTAATTTTCTCAGTGCTTGTGCATCGGTGTTCGCACAAATAAATTCCACGCCTTCAATGTGGCAACCCACCATGTGATTGACCGCATTGCCGCCCCCACCGCCTACACCAATAACTTTGATGACGGCAGTCTCATTATACATATCGACTAATTCATATTTCACAACACTACCCCTTAAACAATAAATCTACAAAGTTATTAAAAATTACCCTGAAACCAATTCTTCATTTTAGCAAACCAACCATCCTGTTCAGAGTCATTGCTTCTGACAATGTTTTGATGTTCTTTACCATACATAAGCAAGCCCACGCCAGTCGAATAAACCGGATTCTTAACGACTTCAGATAAGCCCGTCACATTTTCCGGCCCCCCCATACGCACGGGCATGTGAAAAATTTCTTCTGCCAATTCTATCAGGCCCCGGACTTTCGAACTGCCGCCCGTTAGGACAATGCCGGCCGCAATGGACTCTTCATTACCGCTACGGCGGATTTCCGCCTGCACCAGCAACATCAGTTCCTCATAACGCGGTTCAATGATTTCCGCCAAGTTTTGCGTGGAAATCTTGCGTGGTGCCCGGTCACCAATGCTGGGCACTTCGATCACCCCGTCTATGCTTGCCAGCTGTGTTAAGGCACACGCATATTTGCGTTTGATGTCTTCGGCGTTGACCGTGGGCGTGCGCAAAGCAACGGCAATATCATTGGTGACTTGGTCGCCCGCAATGGGGATGACCGCCGTATGCTTGATGGCGCCTTCAACAAAAATGGCGATGTCGGTCGTACCGCCGCCCATATCGATCAGGCAAACCCCCAGTTCCTTCTCGTCTTCGGTCAGCACCGAATTGCACGATGCCAGTTGCTCCAACACAATGTCTTCAACTTCCAAGCCGCATTTGCGGATACATTTGACGATGTTCTGCGAAGCGCTGACGCTGCCAGTGACCATGTGGACTTTCGCCTCCAAGCGTATACCGGACATGCCGATAGGTTCTTTTATTCCATCCTGTAAGTCTATAACAAATTCTTGCGGCAAAATATGCAATATTTTTTGATCCGCCGGGATGGCTACGGCACGGGCGGAATCTATCACCCTGTCGATGTCGTATTGGGTGACTTCCTTATCTTTAATGGCAACAATGCCATGGGAGTTTAGGCTTTTAATATGGCTACCGGCAATACCGGCAAATACTGACTTGATCTGGCATCCCGCCATCAGTTCCGCTTCCTCAATGGCCCGTTGTATGGATTGCACGGTGGACTCCAGATTGACCACCACGCCTTTTTTAAGCCCGCGTGAAGGTGTGGTGCCAATACCGATGATTTCGAGACTACCATCACTACTGAGCTCACCTACGATAGCGGCGACTTTGGACGTGCCAATATCCAATCCGACTATTAAATTACGTTCTGATTTTCTTGCCATTGTTTACTCTATTGCTTTTTAATGTGCCCGTTCATTACATTTTCTTGGCCAATGCCGCTTCCATCCTCCAGGAAATTAACCGCCCCCCAATCAATCGCCGGGGCTTCGGCTTTCCAAGAAACAGCATAACCATTAGGATAACGCAAATCCACTACCGCCATTGAATCAACCTGTTGCTGTCCTAACAGGGGCAATGTTTTTAAGAACCGTTGTAATTTTTTTAATTGTTCATCACGCCCTAATAAAATCTTTAATCCGCTGGTCACCTTAATGTCCCACGACCAGCGGTTATTGATGGTAAATTCTGCCAATTGTAACGATTCATCGGCCAAAGCCGTTTTAATGCCTTTCATAATTTCCAGAACGTCCAGCCTCCGTTGTTCCGGTGCGCTAAGGATGATTAAATGCTGATGTGCGGCAATTGTTTTTGGTGTAAAAATAACGCCCTGTTCGGTAATGAGGCTATCTTTACCCCAACGGGCATAAGGCTTTTTTTCCGTGACTTTAATGTCGATGGTATCCGGCCAGATCCTTTTGACAGCAACAGTGCCGACCCAAGGCAACGCCGCAACAGCAAGGTGTATCGCCTGCATATCCGCTTCTAAAAAACCAACCGTCACCAAGGGCTCCAAAACCGCCTTGATGTCCTCTTTGGCCAAATTTTGGAATACGCCCTCAGTCCTTACATATTTGACCGGTAATGAAGCTATTTTAACAGGCCATTTCAATCCTGCGCCTTTATTGCCCAATAACCAGATGCCGATTGCAAGCAATATCAACGCCAACAGTGATAGTTTTACGCCAACTTTGCCCATTACGCCAGACTGGTTTCCAACACCTGCCAAACCAACTCATCAAACGTTAAGCCCGCCTGCTTAGCCGCCATCGGCACTAGGCTATGGTCGGTCATTCCCGGCACGGTGTTGATTTCTATCAACTGGTATTGCCCCTGGCTGTCAATGAACACATCGACCCTGGCCCATCCTGTAACGCCGACCACCTTGCTTGCCGTCACCGCAATGTCTTGTAGGGCTGTCTCCTGCGCGTCATCCAAACCACAAGGGCAATGGTATTGCGTGGTGTTGGCGTAGTATTTGGCTTCGTAATCATAAAAACTGTGCGGTGTTTCCAGGCGGATGACGGGCAGTGCCGCACCATTTAGGATCGCCACCGTATATTCTTTGCCGGCCACCCATTGTTCGGCATAAACGTCGCAATTAAATTCTGACGCAATTTGCAATGCCTTCACCAATTCGTCACGGTTATGGGCTTTGCTCATGCCTAGGCTGGAGCCTTCTTGCGCCGGTTTGACGATGACCGGAAAACCTAATTTTTCAATGCAGCCATCAATGTCGGCTTCGCTGTCCAATAGCTGCCAGCGGGGGGTCACCAACCCATAACCTTGCCAACACAATTTGGTGCGCAATTTGTCCATGGATAATGCAGAAGCCATCACACCACTGCCCGTGTACGGGATTTTCATGACGCCCAAAACACCTTGCAAAACGCCATCTTCGCCGCCACGGCCATGGATGATGTTAAAAACCCGGTCAACCTGGACACCCGCCAAGGCGTCTATCGGGCTATCCGTGACATCTATGGCGATGGCGTCAACCCCGGCGCGTTTGAGGGCTTCATAAACCGCCGCGCCGCTTCTTAACGAGACCGCGCGTTCAGCTGCCGAGCCGCCCATCAAAACTGCAACCCGCCCGAATTTTTCAGGATTATCATAACGATGCGCCGGGATGACCGTTGCTGTTTTTTCTTCGCCTACCATGCAAACCTCTGTCTTTAAAAGCACACCGTGTATTTCGTTAACTTTGCGTTGGACTATCGCAATCAATTTTTCTATATCCGCCGCCGAGGCATTATCGGTGTTGACGATAAAATTGGCGTGTTTTTCAGACACCCGTGCCCCGCCTAGCGTAAAGCCTTTTAAACCCGCCTGCTCGATCAAACGGGCGGCATAATCGCCAGCCGGATTGACAAACACCGAGCCGCAACTGGGCTGGTTGGTCGGCTGGGTTTTTGCCCGTTGCTCCAGCAAGGCCTTGATTTTTTGCTGGCTGGCGGCAGTGTCGCCTTCTTCCAGTTTCAACAGGGCTGATAAAAACCATTCGCCATCAAGGCCTTTGACGCTACGGTAAGCAATCTTAAATTCCGATGGTTCCCGAAAACTGACTTGTCCTTGGCGGTTGAGCATTTCCACCTGATGCACTATCGGCCAGGTTTCCCCGCCAAACGCACCGGCATTCATCTTTAACGCGCCCCCCATCGTCCCTGGGATACCCGCCAGAAATTCCGCACCAAGAAAGCCGCTTTCCGCACAAAAACGGGCAACCAATGCACACGGGACTCCTGCCTCGACATACAACAAGCCTTCCGCAGTGAAGCCCATCTCTTTCAAACGGTTTTTAGTATTGATCACCGTCCCGCGGATGCCGCCATCGCGGATCAGCAAATTACTGCCCAAGCCCATCCAAAACAGCGGTTCCGTTGCCGGCAGGCTTTTAACGAATGCGACCAAATCCGCTTTGTCATACGGGATGTACAAGCGGTCAGCGCTCCCGCCAACCCGCCAACTGGTGTATTTGGCCAGCGGCTCATCAATTAACAAACGTCCCTGCATGGCTTAACCTGCCAAAGCCGCCGCCAATAATTGCGGAAGCTGTGCCGCAATCGCCCCGACATTCCCTGCGCCCATCGTTAAGACAACATCATCGGCTTTAACGATGCCTGCCAAGATGGATGGCAATTCTTCCCAATTTTCGACAAACACCGGGTCAACCTGGCCACGCACCCTGATCGCACGGCTTAATGCCCGGCCATCCGCGCCTGGAATTGCCGTTTCCCCTGCGGCATAAACTTCCATCAAAATCAGCACATCCACCGTTGACAGGACTTGCACAAAATCTTCAAACAAGTCACGGGTACGGGTATAACGGTGGGGCTGGAAGACGACAATCGAACGGCGCGAAGGCCAGGCTTGCCGTAAGGCCTCCAAAGTTGCCGCAATTTCACGCGGATGGTGACCATAATCATCGACCAAGGTCAGTTTGCCATTACCCAAGGTGATGTCGCCGTTGATCTGGAAACGTCTGCCCACCCCTTTAAAAGCCCCCAGGCTCCTGATGATCGCCTGGTCATCAATGTTCAACTTGGTGGCGACCGCAATTGCCGCCAGGGCATTCAACATATTATGCCAACCCGGCATATTCAAGGTCACGGCCAATTCGGGATGGCCGCCGCGCCGTAAGACATTGAAGCGGGTGTGCATCCCTTCCTGTTGGATGTCGATGGCACGCACATCCGCTTCTTCATCGACCCCATAGGTGACCACGGGCTTAGATATGTCCGGCAGGATTTCCTTAATGCCATCATCGTCCAAACACAACACCGCCAACCCGTAAAAAGGCAGATGGTGCAAAAATTCGATAAATGTCTCTTTCAGCCGTTGGTAACTGTTTTGGTAAGTCGCCATGTGGTCTTGGTCAATATTGGTGACTATCGAGATCATCGGCTGCAAATACAAAAAGGACGCGTCACTTTCGTCGGCTTCGGCGACCAGATAATGCCCCAACCCCAGTTTGGCATTGCTGCCCGCGCTATTCAAACGGCCACCAATGACAAACGTCGGATCCAAACCGCCTTCCGCCAAAATGCTCGCGGTCAGGCTGGTCGTTGTGGTTTTGCCATGGGTTCCCGCAACGGCAATGCCAAAGCGGAAACGCATCAGCTCGGCCAACATTTCGGCGCGCGGGATGACCGGGACCCGGTTCAGATAGGCTTCATCGACTTCGGGGTTGCTGCGGTCTATCGCGCTGGACACCACCACCACATCGGTATTGAGGATATTCTCACGGCTATGGCCAATCAGGATGTTGACCCCTAAGCCTGCCAAGCGTTGGGTCACGGCACTTTCTTTAATGTCCGAACCGGACACTTGATAGCCTAGGTTGAACAAAACCTCGGCGATGCCGCTCATGCCCGTGCCGCCGATGCCAACAAAATGGATACGCTCGATGTTGCCGAGCGATTGCACCATGGCGCGGATATGTGGAAAGCTCATACGCCCGCCTCCGCCATACACGCTTTCGCCACCACTTCAGTGGCGTCCAAGCGGGCGCATTGTTGCGCGGCATAACCCATCGCCTGTAGCTGTTGGCTGGCTTGGGTGATTTTTTCCGCCAAATGCCGGGCGGTCAGTTCTTTCTGCATTAACAATAATCCTGCTTGGGCTTCGGTCAAATAACGGGCATTGGCGGTCTGATGGTCGTCAATCGCACTGGGCAAGGGCACAAAAATGGCGGGAACCCCCATTGCCGACACTTCGCTCACGGTCATGGCCCCCGCGCGGCAAATCACCATGTCCGCCCATTGGTAAGCGGCGACCATATCGTCAATAAAGGGGCTGACCTCCGCTTCAATCCCTAAGGCCCGATAATGTTCCGTCACTTGCCCGCACATCACCGCGCCAGTCTGATGCTTAATTTTTATCCCTGGCAACAAGGCAATCGCTTCCGGGACAATTTCATTTAAAATTTGCGCCCCCAAACTGCCACCGACCACTAAAATATTGATATGGTCGGCGCTTGGATGTTTTTCTGCCGGGACTTGCATAAACTGCTTCCTTAACGGGTTGCCCGTGCATTGCGCCTGGACTTTTTTATGGAAACTGCCAGGAAACGCTTCCAGCACCCGGCTTGCCAATTTCGCCAACAAGCGGTTGGTTGTGCCCGGAACCCGGTTTTGTTCATGGATGACCAAGGGGATGCCTAATAACCTCGCCATCAACCCGCCCGGCCCCGCAACAAACCCGCCCATCCCTAAAACCACATCAGGGCTGCGTTCACGGAGGATGTGTGCGGCTTGCCAACAGGCCTTTAATAACTTGGCCAGGGCTGTGGCCTTTGACAACAAGCCTTTGCCCCTCACGCCCGCCACCGACAACCAGTCTATGGCGATGCCATGTTCCGGAACCACACGGCTTTCCAGCCCCTTTTGCGTACCCAACCAGCTGACTTGCCAGCCCTTTTCAATTAATGACTCGGCGACCGCCAAGGCCGGGAACACATGGCCTCCTGTCCCGCCCGCCATGATCACAATCCGCTTCATGCGACTTTGGCCTTCGCTTTGAAACGGGGTTCAGGCAAGGTGCTGGCGTTGATTTCGGTCACCTCGGTGTGCACCCTAAATAGCAAGGCCACAGCGCAACACATGATCATCATACTGCCGCCACCGTAACTCATGAGCGGCAAGGTCAAACCTTTGGTGGGGAGCAAGCCCATATTGACCCCCATATTGACGAAGGCCTGAAAACCAAACCAAATGCCTAGGCCATACGCGACAAAAGCCGAAAATTGCTCCCCCGCCTTTTCCGCCGCCACGGCAATCGTAAACGCCCTACAAACCAACAACGCGAACAGGCTAATCACCGCCAAAACGCCCAACAACCCCAATTCTTCGGCGATCACCGAAAACAGGAAGTCGGTGTGGGCTTCCGGCAGATAAAACAGTTTCTGGAGGCCGCCACCTAAACCCACGCCCCACAATTCGCCGCGCCCAAAAGCAACCAAGGCCTGGATCAGTTGGAATCCGGTATCACGCGGGTCAGCCCAAGGATTCATGAAACTGGTCACCCGCTTCATGCGGTAAGGCTCAAGGTATACCAACAATCCTGCCAACACGGCGACCACAGCAAGCAGCAATGCGAATTGCCGCATTCTGGCACCGGCCAAAAACATCATGCCCATGGCAATGATTAAAATGACGACAGCCGAGCCAAAATCCGGCTCCAACAACAATAAGACGCTAGCCACAGAAAACAGCAATAACGGCTTGAGCAAACCAAAAGCCGATTCGCGTATGGATTGCTGATGCAGATTGACATACCGCGCCATGTAAACAACGGCGGCAAATTTGACCAACTCGGACACCTGGATCCTGATACCGCCCAACGACAGCCAACGGGTACTTCCGTTGACATTGACACCGAAAAACAACACCACGACCAGCAACAACAGCCCGGCTATAAACAGCCATGGGGCAATTTTTTGCCAGTTCCGCATCGGTATCATGGCAATATACCTTGCCATGACGAGACCCAGGGCAATATGGACAAGCTGCTTGATGGGGTAGCCCCACACATTTAAAGCGCTTGCCGCCACCGAGGCTTTGCTGTCCAAATGCAACGAGGAAGAGGTCACCATGACATAACCGATCAGCAGCAAACACACGCACACAGTGACGAGCATGGAATCAAAATGAAAGGCTCCGGCCGCTAAGGCCCTGTTTCTTCTGTTCATGTGGATAACCCCAAGACGGCTTTAGTAAATTTATTGCCCCTGTCCTGATAATTTTTAAATTGATCAAGACTGGCGCATGCGGGCGACAATAAGACGCTGTCGCCACTGGTAGCCAAACCGGCAGCAATTTGCACGGCTTGCGTCATGTTTTCTGCCGAATACACGGGCACCGACGTGCCTTGTAAGGCTTTTTCTATCAACGGCGCGTCCTTGCCCATCAACACCACGCTTTTGGCTTTTTCCATGATCGCCGGGACCAATTCGTTCATGTCCGCACCTTTGGCTTGCCCGCCGGCAATGAGGATGACTTTGCGGACATAGCCTTGCAAGGCGGCGACACAGGCCCCGATATTGGTGGCCTTGGAATCATTAATCCAGGTCACGCCGCGTATTTCGGCAACCCGCTGCATCCGATGTTCCAAGCCCTTAAATTTCCGTAATGCCGCGCACATCGCGGCTTTATCCAATCCCACCGATACGCCCAATGCTAAGGCGGCCAACGCATTGGCGGCATTGTGGCGGCCTTCAAGCGGCAAATCGGCAAGCGGCATCAAGCGCTCATCCTTGTGCATCAGGTACTCAACGCCATCGGCCTCGGCCAGATAAAAATCAGCTTTGGCATTGATGGAAAAAGTGTAGCTAACCCGGCCTTTATCCTGCATGGCCTTGACCATCGGGTCATCAATATTGATCACCATCGCGCCATCGCCCCTAAAGATGCGCTGCTTTTCCTGGGCGTATTCGGCAATGTCGGCATGGCGGTCAAGATGGTCGGCACTGATGTTCAGCACCGTTCCCGCCGCCGCATTCAATTGGGATGTCCTTTCCAATTGGAAGCTCGATAATTCCAAGACATACAAATCCGCAGGGCCGGCCAATAAATCCAATGCCGGAACCCCCAAATTGCCACCCATGGCAACCTGTTTACCGGCTGCTTTTGCCATCTCGCCAACCATCGTGGTCACGGTGCTTTTACCATTGGAGCCGGTAATGGCGACTATCGGCGCGGTCACCGAACAGGCAAACAAATCAATGTCACTGACGATTTTTGAGCCATTGGCGATCGCTTTCATGATCGCCTTTTCGTTCAACGACAAACCGGGGCTAACCACCAGATGGGTGGCCACCTTAAAGGCGGCATCGTCAAAGCCACCCGTAAAGACCGGGGTATCAGGCATCTGCTCAATAAATTCATCTATCAATGGCGGCTTGTCGCGGCTATCAATAATGGCGAACTGGTAATTCAATTTCTGTAAATAACGCGCCACCGACATGCCGGTGTGGCCAAGCCCTACCACTAAGACTTTGGAGCTTTGCGGATCCAGCGCAAAATGCTTGGTTAATAAGCCGGTAATTGTTTGAGTCTGCATTGTCATCTCAATTTTAATGTCGCCAAACCGATCAGGACCAGGATTACGGTGATGATCCAGAACCGCACGATAACCCGTGGTTCCGGCCAGCCTTTCAGTTCAAAATGATGGTGTATCGGCGCCATCCTGAACACCCGTTTTCCGGTCATTTTGAAAGACGCGACCTGGATGATGACCGACAGCGTTTCCATAACAAAAACACCGCCCATAATGACCAACACGATTTCTTGCCTGACCAGCACCGCCAGCACCCCCAATGCACCACCTAACGCCAAGGCACCGACATCCCCCATGAACACCATGGCGGGATAGGTGTTAAACCATAAAAAGCCTAAACCTGCACCGACAATGGCGGCGCAGAAAACGATCAGCTCGCCGGAATTGGGCAAGTACGGGATCGCCAGATATTGCGCAAACGTCGCATGGCCTGACAAATAGGCAAACGCGCCCAATCCCGTCGCCACCATCACTGTCGGCATAATCGCCAAGCCATCCAAGCCATCGGTCAAGTTGACCGCGTTGCTGGTCCCCACAATCACAAAATAGGTGAGGATGACGTACATGGGCCCCATGTCCAACATCACGTCTTTAAAAAACGGGATGATAAATTGCGTTTCGGCGGGGACTACGGCGGTTTTATATAAAAAAACGGCGGCGGTCAGGCCAATGACGGATTGCGCCAAATATTTGGCTTTTGCCGACAAGCCATCGCTGTTACGTTTGACCACCTTGCGGTAATCATCAATAAAGCCAATCACGCCGTAACCCAACGTAACCAACAAGATGACCCAGATATAACGGTTGCTCAAATCCGCCCATAATAGGGTGCTGATGGCGATGGCGACCAAAATCAAGGTGCCGCCCATCGTTGGTGTGCCCGCTTTTTCGTAATGCGATTGCGGCCCCAATTCACGGATGCTTTGGCCAATTTTATTGCCACGCAAACGCTCGATCATCCAAGGGCCAATCATGAGAGAGATCATCAATGAGGTCAGCACGCCCAAAATGGCGCGGAAAGTCAGGTAATGGAACACCCGAAACCCGCCGTCAACGCTCATCAAATAATCCGCCAGATAAAGTAACATAGCTGTTTCCTAGCCTAATTTCCGAACTGCCCGACTAAAGCGGCAACGACATATTCCATGTGCTGCGCCCGCGAGCCCTTAATCAAAATGGTTTCACCGCCTTGCAGTTCCTGCCGCAAGGCGGTGATCAAATCGGCTTGGGAGGGGAAAAAATCCGCCCCCGCGCCAAATTGCTCAACGGCAAAACGGGCGTGGTCGCCAGTCGCCAATAAACGCACCACACCACTGGCTTTAATCATATTGCCGACATCGGCATGTATGGCCACGCTTTCCGGGCCCAATTCACCGAACGCGCCCAACACTAGCCAGGGTTCGCCGCCACACTCCCGCAACACGTCTAAGCCAGCTTTCAGCGATGCGGCATTGGCGTTGTAAGTGTCATTAATGATCCAGCTGCCCACCGAGCCGACCAATGGTTGCAAACGGCCTTTTACAGGCTGGACAATCGCCAAGCCCTGGACAATTTGCGCCAGGCTTAAGCCTAACGCCAAACCCGCCGCCGTCGCCGCCAAGGCGTTCATGACATTATGCCGGCCCGCCAAGTTGATGGCGGCTTCAATTTGCCCTTGTGGCGTGGCCAATTGGAAAACGGTGCGGAAGGCTTGGGCTGAGAATTCGGACTTAATGCCTTTGGCGGTCACATCGGCATTTTCATGGAAACCGAAGGACAATACCTTCCTGTTGCCGGCGAGGCCTAGCCAATAATCGAAATAACGGTCATCACGGTTGAGGACGGCGATCCCTTCCGGTTTTAGGGTTTCGATAATCTCGCCTTTACTCCGTGCCACCCCGTCCAAGCTGCCAAAACCTTCGATATGCGCAGCCCCGGCGTTATTCAAGATAACGGCGTCAGACTGGGCATAGCGGCTGGTATAAGCAATTTCTTGCGGATGGTTAGCCCCCATTTCAATCACTGCATAACGGTGCGTTTCATTAATCTGCAACAAGGTCAGCGGGACGCCTATATCATTGTTCAAATTGCCTTGGGTAAACAGCGTTTCGCCCGCGACACCCAAGATGGCGGCGGTCATTTCCTTAACCGTGGTCTTGCCGTTGCTGCCGGTAATGCCAACCACTTGGACATGGGCTTTATGCCGCCAAGCCCCCGCCAGTTCCGCCAACGCCAAACGGCTATCGCTGACAACGATATGCGGCAAACTAGTCTCGGTCCCGGCATGGACGATTGCGGCCGCCGCCCCGGCTTGCTCGGCGGCCAGCATAAACTCATTGCCATCAAAACGGTCGCCTTTGATCGCGACATAAAGCTGCCCGGTTTTTAGTGTGCGGGTGTCTATGCCCACCGAGGTGATGGCCACATCATCCCCGATGTGCCGGCCCTTCACGGCCATGGCGATTTCACTGAGCATCATGGGCATGGTTCAGGCCCTCCTTGCCAGTGCTTCAAGTACCACTTGCCGGTCACTAAACGGATATTTCACGCCTTTTACCTCTTGATAGTCCTCATGGCCTTTACCGGCCACGACGATGCAATCCTTATGGCCGGCCCTGGCTACCGCCGTGTGTATGGCTTGTTCACGGTCAGGCACCACCTCGGTTTTGCTGCTGTCACAGCCGCTTAAAATGTCCTTGATAATCGCGGCGCTATCTTCATTGCGCGGGTTGTCATCAGTGACGATCACGCGGTCCGCCCATTGCCCCGCAGCCGCCCCCATGAGCGGGCGCTTGCCGCTATCCCGGTTGCCACCGCAGCCAAACACCGTCCACAAGGATTGGCGGCAATGGTTACGGGCGCTACTCAGGACTTTGTCCAAGGCATCTGGGGTATGGGCATAATCAACAAAAACCAATGGCTGCGCATCGCCGCCAAAACATTCCATGCGTCCCGCAACGGGCTTTAATTGCCGCAGTTTTTCTGCCGCCGGCAAAAATTCCATGCCCATTGCCAGCATGACCGCCAACACCAGCATGACATTTTCGATATTGAAATCACCATACAAAGGGACGCTAATATGCTGTGCAACTAAACGGTACTGGGCATCAAATTCCAATCCGCCCGCATAGGAACGGCTATTTTTGACTTGTAGCGTCTCACCTTTTGCCACCACCTTGCCTTGCCTGCTCACGCCCCAAATGCTGGCCGATCCGGGGATTGAGGCAATAACCGCGTCGCTACCTTCGGCATCAAGGTTCACCACCACAAAAGCGGGCGATGATTTTTTTAATAACAGGAGTTTGGCTTCCAGATAAGCGTCCATCGTGCCGTGGTAATCCAGATGATCTCTGGTGATGTTGGTATAAACGGCACCGGTAAACTTGACGCCATTGACCCTGCCCAGATCCAAGCCATGCGAAGAGACTTCCATGGCCACCGCTTGTTTGCCATCTTGCCGCAAGCTAGCCAGCATTTGCTGTACAGACAAGGCATCAGGCGTGGTATTGGCGGTCGTTTTTAATTTGCCCCATTCGCCCCAACCCAGTGTGCCGATAATCCCGCACGCGTCGAGCATTTGCGCCAAAAACTGGCTGCATGAGGTTTTGCCATTCGTGCCCGTAATGCCTATCACGGCCATAGCCAAGGACGGGTCACCATAAAACCGTGCGGCCATTTCCCCAAGGGCATCGCTTAAGCCATCGATGGCTATCACTGGCACACCCAGAACCTGTTTTGCCAACTCCGCGCCATTACCGGCAGGGTCATAAATGATCACGCCGGCACCATTGCTGACGGCTTGCGCCGCATGGGCCAAACCATGTTGCTGGCTGCCGTTCAAGGCGATGAACGCATCGTTATGCCGGACCAAACGGCTATCCAACGCCAAACCCTCGACCGTCAGGCTTTCAAGCCCCTGCTGCGGGTTAGGTGCCAATCCATTTAATAAAGCTTGCAGGTTCATCTGAAAATTTATTGGAATTGCTGGGTTAATAAAATCGGCATGGTGTCTATCTGGTCAGGCGCCACATCCAGGATCCTCAAAGCGCCCGACATGACCTTAGAGAAGACCGGCGCGGAAACCAAGCCACCGTAATATTGCCCCGCCGAAGGTTCATCAATCATAACCACCATCACTAGGCGCGGGTCTTTCGCAGGGGCGATACCGGCAAATACCGAGAAATATTTTTTAGCGATGTACCCGCCCCTTCCGCCGGATTTTTTGACCGTGCCGGTTTTGCCCGCCACCGTGTAACCATCGACCCTGGCCTCGTAAGCCGTGCCGTCTTTGGTGACAACTTGTTCCATCATGGCCCTGACACTTTTTGCGGTTTTGGCAGAGAACACGCGTTTAGCGTCAATGTCTTCGTCACGCTTCAATAAACTGACTGAATGGAGGATACCGTCATCGGCCAAAGCGGTGTAAGCCCTAGCCAATTGCAATGCGGAGGAGCTGACGCCATAGCCGAACGAGAGGGTTGCCCGGGCAAAATCATTTAAGCGGCGGTGGTCAATTAAGCTGCCCTCGGCTTCGCCCGGAAATCCGGAGGCCGCCGATTCGCCAAAACCAAGGTTGTGATAAACGCCACGGAAATATTTGGGCGGCATCCTTAACGCCATTTGGCTAACGGCGATATTGCTGGATTTTTTTATCACCTTGGTCAAATCCATCGTGCCGTAATTATGCACATCCTTAACGGTACGGTGGCCTATCGAGTAAGCGCCATTGGTGACAAACATGTCATTGGGTTTGACATATCCGCTATCCAACCCCGCGGCGACCACAAACGGCTTGACGGTTGAACCGGGTTCAAACACATCGTTGATGGCCCGGTTGCGGTAATTGCTTTTTGCTTTGGTGTTGGGGTTGAAGGAAGGCTGGTTAGTGGCGGCCAGCAATTCACCCGTTTTGGCATCCAAGATGACCAGCACGCCCGATTTGGCTTTGTGTTCGTTGACCGCCCGTTCCAGTTCACGATAGGCCAAATATTGAATGCGCCCGTCAATGCTCAGTTCAATATCCTTGCCCTTCACCGCTTCTTTGGTGTCGGTTACGGCAACGACATGCCCTTGTCCGTCCCGGATAACCCGTTTACTGCCGGAAATGCCTTGCAAGACTTTTTCATATCCGGCCTCGACACCTTCTTGGCCGACATCTTTAGCATCGGTAAACCCAAGCAAATGCGCGGCAACTTCTTTAGCCGGATAAAAACGTTTGTATTCGGGTTCAATAAAAATACCCGCCAGTTTCAACCCTCTAATCTGCTCCCCAATCGCGGGGTCTATCCGGCGCGCCAGATAGGCAAATTGCCTTGGTTTTTCCACATCCAACAAAGCCGACACTTTCCCTATTGGCAAATCCAAAAGCCTTTCGATTTGTTGGACTTTATAAGCCTTCTCTTTTTGATATTCCGCATAGATCTGAAGTTTTTCCGCTTCGGTCAACTTCATCGCTTTATCAAGGTGCAGCTCTTCCTTTTTATGCTTGCGGTAATCCTTTTCCATTTGTTTGATGCGGGCATCGTCATCTTTTTTGACTTCCCTGGCATTGATGATAATGGAATGGACAGGGGTGCTGACCGCTAGTGGCGCACCGTTCCTATCTTTTATCATGCCCCGTGACGCCATAATCGGCACCACATCAATATGCTGGTAAGCGTTTTCAAACTTGGGGTCACATTCGTGTATGGCCTGCAAATAGACTGCGCGGGCTACCAAAGCCACCATACAAAACATCATAAAAGCAACCAGAACCCGCCTTCGGCCAGTAAAGTCAGTCGTGGGTTCGCGTCCTGCTTTTTTTAATCTAAAATCAATCATGGGCAGATTAAGGCTTGAGATAAATTATGTCTTCGTGTTTTGGCATGACCAGCTTTAATTGATTGAGCGCCGCGGATTCAATATGGTTTTGTTCCAGGAGCATAGTGATCTCCAACTGCGTCTTCCCCCAATCTATCTCGTATTGGTCCAAGGCATTTTGCTGCTGCTGGATTTCAATAAAAATTAACCGCGCACGGTATTGGAAATAGACCACCGCAATGGCCGACACCAGTAATGCCATAAACAGCGCACCAATTGCCCAAATACGCAAAGCGGCCATTTAAACTTTCTCGCTAACGCGCATCATGGCGCTACGCGACCGGGCATTTCGGGCGACTTCTTCCGGCCCCGCTTTCAACGCCTTGCCCATTTTTTTTAAAACGCCTTTGGTGATATCCGCTTCTTTGATCGGGAATTTGCCCGGATTGTATTTGGCACCGGATTCGTCACGGAAAAACCGCTTAACTATCCTGTCTTCAAGTGAATGAAAAGAAATCACGACTAGCCGCCCTCCCGGCTTCAATAATTCCAAAGCTTGCGCCAAAACGCTTTTGAGCTCGTCCAGTTCGCTGTTGATCGCTATGCGTATGGCTTGGAAAGACCGGGTTGCCGGGTGTTTATGCTTTTCCCTGACCGGAACCGCGTCTTCGATTAATTTTGCCAGCTGCCGGGTTGTCGTGATCGCCGTTTGCTGGCGATGCCCAACAATAGCGCGGGCGATCCGTCGTGCGAACTTCTCTTCGCCGTAATCAAACAAGACATCCACTAGCTCTTGCTCATCCACTTTCGCTAGCCATTGTGCCGCAGAGATGCCAACTGAACAGTCCATACGCATATCTAACGGGCCGTCATGCAAAAAACTAAATCCCCGTTCGGGATTATCCAGTTGTGGTGATGAAACGCCTAAGTCAATTAAGATGCCATCAACTTGGCCTAAGATTTGTTCGGAGGTGGCAATGTCTTTCAAGCCTGAGAAACAACTATGTATTAACCTAAACCGTTTGTCGCTTTGTAACTGCCGGGCATATACTGAAGCAATGGCATCCGGATCCCTATCTAATGCCAATAACCGGCCCGATTCCCCTAATCGCCCCAGAATACCCTGGCTGTGCCCACCTCGCCCGAATGTACAATCCAGATAAAGGCCATTTTCTTTAATTGCCAGTTGCTCCAATGCTTCTGCCAACATCACGGGCAAATGCTCCACTACATTCCCCCAGTATTAAATTGCCTTAAAAAGATAAATTCCCTAATTCTTCGACACCTTCGGTGTCATCACTGTCCATCCAATCCTGTTCTTTTGAATTCCAGGCGGCCTCGTTCCATAGCTCAAACTTGTTGAGCTGCCCCACCAGCATGATTTTCTTATCCATGGCGGCGGACGTCCGAAGTTTTTCGGGTAACAGTAAACGGCCTTGGCTGTCAATTTCACACTCGGACGCATTGCCGATAAGAAACCGTTTCAACTTGCCTGCGGCTTTATTTAAGGTAGGTAATTTGATAATGGTTTGTTCAAGCTTTTCCCATTCTGGCAGAGGATATAACCACAAACAGCCGCCTTCACCCGTACAGCGCTCATTGACAGCGACCGTGACGACCATTTGGCGTTGACAACATTGTTGCAGTGTTTCCCGGTAACGCGTAGGGATAGCAATACGGCCTTTGTCATCAAGATTGATTGTACTTATGCCACGAAACAAGAGCCACCTAATATCCCAAAAAATCCATTTCTTTACACTTTTAACCCACTTTTTTCCACAGTTAGGCGCACTATAGAATTCAATCAGCCGTTAGTCAAGCAGGTTTTTAGATAAAATGTTGCTTTCTCGACAATAACTTACAAAATACCTAAGGATGCCTCAGAGCATGCGGGAGCCGCATTGATAAATATTATGATTTATCAATAAAGTGGATGGATTTGTTACAGGGGGTCATTAGGGATGAGGCCAGATGGCACGCGGCGCAGGGCTAGCCACTGTATTTTGCTGGGGAAATGAAGTGCGTAATAACACTCAAATTTGGCAATAAATCACAAGCCGGGGTATGAAAAAACCAGGATTTTCTAGTAAGAAGAAAGAGTCGACCTGTAAGCCGGGTTCTGTCGAGAACAGCCATTCATCTAGGCTGCAAGTCACCTTGCAGCTCAAGCAATCTACCCAGGAACCGCGCGGGCCACGCGTCTGTCCCTCTATTTGATCTTGCTCCGGGTGGGGTTTACCATGCCACTCCTGTTACCAGTCGCGCGGTGCGCTCTTACCGCACCTTTTCACCCTTACCGGTCTACTGACAGGCGGTTTATTTTCTGCGGCACTTTCCGTAGGTTCACACCTCCCAGGCGTTACCTGGCACCCTGCCCAGTGGAGCCCGGACTTTCCTCCATTTCATCACAAGGATAAAACAGCGACTGCTCAGTCGACTCTTCCATCCACCAGTGTAACACATTCAAGCGCTTGGCGTTGGACGACTTTCATAAATTTGCAAGGCCTGAAAGGTTTTGTAAACCTTTCAGGCCTAATATGGCGATTTTATTGCGTTTCCTGCATCGCCAAAGCGGCCTGATATAGCAATTTTTTCCGTCCCCCGGTAATTTGCACCGCCAAGGCCACAGCCGTTTTCAGCGGGCATTCCTTCAGTAAAATGCCCAAAACCCTTAATTGTTCCGGTGAAACTTCCTGCTCGGTTTTTTCAAGCACCGCCCCATCGACAATCACCACAAACTCGCCTTTACGCATGTTTTCTTCACGCGCCACCAAGGCCAGCGCGTCCGCCAAATTGGTTTTGACGATGGTTTCGTGCAATTTGGTCAACTCGCGGGCGATGACAATTTCCCTATCTAATGGCAACACCGCCGCCATATCTTCCAAACACGCCAGAATGCGGTGGCTGGATTCATAGATCACCCAGGTCACCGGGCTTAAAACCCGTTCGCTGAAAAATGCCTTACGCGCCGAAGACGTACGCGGCGCGAACCCCTCAAAGGTGAATTTGCTGACAGGCAAACCCGCCGCCGACAAGGCCGCAATCAAGGCGCAAGCGCCAGGGATTGGCACCACATCCAGCCCCGCGTCTTTCACCAACTTGACCAAGGGCATTCCCGGATCGCTTAACAACGGCGTTCCCGCATCCGACACCAGCGCGATAGACAAGCCTTCGCGGAGCTTTTCCAGCAGCATCAGCGAGGCTTTATCTTCATTATGCTGATGCAAAGACACTTTTTTGTTGCTGATGCCGTAATGGCTTAGCAATAGGCCGACATGGCGCGTGTCTTCCGCCGCAATCAAATCCACCTGCTTTAAGGTCTCAATCGCCCGAAGACTAATATCGCCCAAGTTACCTATCGGCGTGGCAACCACGTATAATTTGCCGCATTGATTTGCCATGTATTTTTCTCCACTCACTGTAGGCACGACCATGAGCCGTACTAATCACCTGCCCAAACACCGCAGACCGTCAGGCGATTATAACAGCATCAACCCCACAGGCTTGGCCCCGTTCCTAAGCCCGCAGCTTGCCACAACCGGAAAGCAAAATGCTCTTCGCCAATAACAAAACCAAAGCCGCGCATCTCGCCACGGGTGAACAAGCCGAACAACACGCAGAAAAACACCTGCTCAAACACGGTTTGAAATTAGTCTGCCGCAATTTCCGTTGCAAACACGGCGAACTGGATTTAATCATGACCGACCAGCAAGCCTTGGTCATTATCGAAGTCCGCTACCGCAAAACCGACCGCTTCGGCTCCGCCACCGAAAGCATCACCCCCACCAAACAAGCCCGCATCATCGCCGCCCCCCAAACTTATTTGATGGCAAACAAAATCAATCCGCCACTACGGTTTGACGTGGTGGCGTTATCGGGGGATGGACGCTTGGAATGGGTGAAGAATGCGTTTTGATGTGTATGGGTTAGGTAGGATGGGCTGAACGAAGGGAAGCCCATCATGGATTATGAATACATTTAAGCGCTCAATCCGTAATAAACAATGAAGCATAGTGCGGCTTCTCTTTACAAGCACCCAATTACCTTGCGAGATTTCTAAAATATTGAAAATTTTTCAGTCGCCAAGCTAGCCTTGATTTTAAATGCTATTTCGTCGCCCAACATCGCAACGGACCATTCTGTGTTATGCTTTTTATCACGTTAGCATTTTCAAGCTTCAAGCCAACATAATTAAGCCGGGGCGCGCCTATTTGCCAAGCTCCATGGCGATTTCCATAAGGCGGCCAAGCCTTGTATTTCCAGGCCACCACCCTAAATTACAGCTTTAGCGCATTCCCCATTTATAATCGCTCACTTACCGCTAGATTTTCATCATTTCACCTAACCGCCCCATGAGCTTACAAGACCGCATCATCAACCATTTCACCGATAGCATCCAAACCCAACAGGAAACGTTGGGGTTGTTGTGCGAGCTGATCGAATACGCCTCGCAACGGCTGGTTTCCACGCTATTAAATGATAAAAAAATCTTCACCTGCGGGAATGGGCGTTCCGCCGCCAGTGCGCAACTGCTGGCTTCGGCCTTGTTGAACCAATACGAACGCGACCGCCCGTCCTTGCCTGTGATTGGCTTGAACACCGATGTGGTGACGATGACAGGCATTGCCAATGACCACCATTTTGATGAGATTTTTGCCAAGCAACTTCGCGCCCTAGGCCAAAGCGGCGATATTTTGGTGGTTTATTGCGACAGCAGCAACGCCGCCAACCTCGCCAAAGCCATTGCCGTGGCGCACGATAAGGACATGTCCGTAGTGGCGTTGACGGGTAATGGCGGGATGCTTTCGCAATTATTAAATGAAGTGGACATAGATATCCGTGTGCCTAGCGATTCCCGCGCCCATATCCAGGAGATCCATATCCTGATCACCCATTGCCTGTGTGACCTGATCGACCATCAATTGTTTGGTTAACTTCCCCCACAAGACCTGCTTAAGGTGAGCCATGAAAAAATATTTACTCCTGCCCATAGCCCTATTTAGCCTCAACGGCTGCACAACCACGCCCGTGAATGAGGCGGAACTGGCTGCCGAACTGGCGCAAGGCCGCCGCAGCCGCGAGGCGATTATCATAGACCAAGCCATTGAAGCCGATAGCTATGATGAGCTCAGTGGCGATAAAGAACTCTTTGGACAAACCCATATCAATGTCCATGCCTTTAATGGCGCGGCCTTGGTGACGGGCGAGGCGCCCACCGAAGCCCTGCGCAGCAAAATCATCGGCATTATCCGTCTAGTTGACGATGTCAAACTGGTGCACAACAAAGTCGCCGTCGCCGAGCCTAGCGACCTGCAGTCCCGCGCCAGGGATGCGGAGTTGGCGGACAACATCCGCTCCGCACTAGATAAAATCCGCACCCTTCAAGGCTTCAACCCTGCAATGGTCAAGGCCTACGTTGAAAACGGCGTGGTTTACCTGATGGGTAAAGTCCACCGCAATGAAGGGACTGTCGTTATTAACTTGGTCAGATACCAACCTAATGTCAAACAAATCATCACCGTCTTTGAATACCTCGATTGACCTGCCGCCCTTGCCCGCTGGCTTCATCGCGGCCTTGGCGCAGGTTTTTGCCGCCAACGGGTTGCTGACCAAGCCGGAAGATTGCTGGGCGTATGGTTACGACAACAGCCGCCGCCACGTATTGCCGCAAGCCGTGGTGTTCCCGGCCACGCACGAACAAGTCGCCGCCACTGTCGCCGTCTGTAATGACTACCTAGTGCCGCTGACCACGCGCGGGCGCGGTACGGGCACGACGGGCGCGACCGTGCCGCTGAAAGGCGGTTTGGTCATGTCGCTGGAGCGTATGGACCAAGTTTTGGAATTTTCGCCCGACAACCGCTACATCCGCGTGCAGCCCGGCATCACCAACCAGCAAGTGCAGGATATTGTGAAGGAAAAAGGCTTTTTCTGGCCTCCTGACCCGACCAGCGCGGCATTTTGCAGCATCGGCGGCAATTTGGCTTACAACTCCGCCGGGCCACGCGCCGTCAAATACGGCACACCCCGCGAAAACACGCTGGGCCTACGCGCCGTCACCGGGGCAGGCAAGGAAATCAAAGTCGGCGTGTTCACCAGCAAAGGCGTGGTGGGCTACGATTTGACACGGCTGATTATCGGCTCGGAAGGCACATTGGCGGTCATCACCGAAGCCACCTTAAAGCTCACGCCGCTGCCGGAAGCCACCAAAACCTTACGCGCCGTGTATAAAGATGTGTTTGCCGCCGCCAAAGCCGTCGCGGCGATTATGGCCCAGCCTGTGGTGCCGTGCGCCTTGGAATTCATCGACGGCAACGCCATCAACATGATCCGGCAATATTCCACTTGCGACTTGCCAGAAAACGCCGGGGCGATTTTGATGATGGAAGTGGACGGCCAACTTGAAGGCCTGGACAACGCCGCGCAAAAAGTCGCCGATAGCGCCAAGAACGAGGGTTTGCTGGACATCCGCGTCGCCCAAACCAAGGAAGAAGTGGCCGCCCTGTGGCAAACCCGCAAAGCCCTTTCGCCCGCCCTGCGCAAAGTCGCCCCGAAGAAAATCAATGAGGATGTCGTCGTCCCGGTCACGGAAATCCCGATACTGATCGCTGGATTGGATGAACTGTCCAAACAATACCAATTGCCGATCATCAATTTCGGCCATGCGGGCAACGGCAATATCCACGTCAATTTATTGCTCAACCCTGACGACCCCGAACAAAGCGCACGGGCGCACCAATGTCTGGATGAAGTGTTTTCGCTGGTGCTGAAACTGAATGGCACGCTGTCGGGCGAGCATGGTGTGGGCTTAGAAAAACGTGATTTTGTCGATAGGGAACTGGATGCCAATTCGCTGGAGCTCATGCGCAACATCAAGCATCAGTTCGACCCGAAAGGCATTTTGAACCCTGACAAGATGTTGCCATTACTTTAACGGGATTTATTTTCACCCATCGCCCGTGCCTTAAACAGGCATTTACAAAGCCCTGTCCAGCCGACATGCACCCCATTAACCTAAACACATGCTAAGAATCACTGAATTAAAACTTCCCTTAGACCACACTGAAGACATGCTGGCCACCGCCATCCTGCAAAGGTTGGCGGTCAAACCTGAGCAATTGTCAGGCTTCACGATATTCCGCCAAGGTAATGATGCGCGTAAACGGGATGCCATATTGCTGGTTTACACACTGGATGTGTCGCTCACTAACGAAGCCGAAGTGCTGGTGCGTTTTCACGATGACCCGCAGATTTCGCTGACCCCAGACACCACTTACCGTTTCGTCACCCAAGCCCCGGAAAACCTAAGCGAACGGCCTATCGTCATCGGCACTGGCCCTTGCGGGTTGTTTGTCGGCCTGACCCTCGCCCAAATGGGTTTTCGCCCGCTGATCCTGGAGCGCGGCAAGGAAGTCCGCGAACGCACGAAAGACACATTTGGATTGTGGCGCAAACGGGTGTTCAACCCTGAATCAAATGTGCAATTTGGCGAAGGCGGGGCGGGGACGTTTTCTGACGGCAAACTTTATACCCAAATCAAAGACCCCAACCACTACGGGCGCAAGGTGCTGACCGAGTTTGTCAAAGCGGGCGCGCCACCGGAAATATTGCACGTCAGCAAGCCGCATATCGGCACTTATCGGCTGGTGTCCATGGTCGAACATATACGCGCCAGCATTGAAACCTTGGGCGGGGAAATCCGTTTCCAAAGCCGGGTTGATGACCTGGAAATTGTTGACAATGAAGTGCGGGGCGTGACGCTGGCCAGCGGTGAAACCCTAGCCAGCCGCCATATCGTGTTTGCGGTTGGCCACAGCGCCCGGGACACCTTCAAAATGCTCTATGGGCGTGGCGTCTATATTGAAGCCAAGCCCTTTTCTGTGGGTTTCCGTATCGAACATCCACAGTCCTTGATAGATGCCTGCCGTTATGGCAAACACGCCGGGCATCCGTTGCTGGGCGCCGCCGATTACAAACTGGTCCATCATTGCCAAAATGGGCGTTCGGTGTACAGCTTCTGCATGTGCCCTGGCGGTACGGTTGTCGCCGCCACATCCGAAGCAGGGCATGTGGTGACTAACGGCATGAGCCAGTATTCACGCAATGAACGCAACGCCAACAGCGGTATCGTCGTTGGCGTCACGCCTGACGATTATCCTGGCCATCCCTTGGCTGGCATAGATTTCCAACGCCAATTGGAAGCCCAGGCTTTTGTGTTGGGGGGCGGGACTTATGATGCGCCCGGGCAATTGGTCGGTGATTTTCTCGCCCATCGCCCGTCCACCCGGTTCGGCAGCGTTTTGCCCTCTTACACGCCAGGTGTGCATTTGGGCGATTTGTCCACCGCCCTACCCGAATATGCAGTTACCGCCATCCGCGAAGCCTTACCGGCTTTCGGTAAAAAAATCAAAGGCTTTGCAATGGACGACGCGCTTTTGACGGGGGTGGAAACGCGCACGTCTTCGCCTATCCGCATAAAACGCAACGGGCAGTACCAAAGCATCAACACCAAGGGTTTGTACCCTGCCGGAGAAGGCGCGGGTTATGCGGGCGGCATTTTATCGGCGGCGGTGGACGGCATTAAAGTTGCCGAAGCGGTGGCGTTGGCAATGGTTGGTAGTTAACATCGGCATCAACGCCACGCCGCAGGCTGGACAAAACACGGGCTAGGTGACGGACAGGAGCCTAACCTGCGGTTTTAGCTGCAAGCAAATTTGAAGGGAAATGGAAAACCTATTTGGCACGTTTTGTGGAATTATAATTGTAAGAGCTCACAACCCCCCGCTTGTCGAACTTGATCACTAAATCTTCGGCTTGGTTTTCGCCAAATGCCGTTAGGTAATAATTTCCGTAGGTCCATGTTTTCAGGCCGTTATCAATGCCCGTACGCCATGGGGTACCGAAGGTGGTAAAGACATCGTTTTGCGTCGTTTCGCCAATGCGGATCGACTGCACTTGGCCCGCAGGGAATTCATGCCCGACCGTAGCGCACCCGGCCACCATTAAAAGACATGACATGGCCAGGCAACGGCGGACCCAATGCAACGGCCCCGAAGAAAACATATTACAGTTCATAGCAGATTTCATGAATATCATCCCCAAAAAGAATTATCGTGATTGTAAAAGTCTTATCTGTCAACTACCTACCACAAAGAAACCCGTTTAATTTCCGGTAAAACATCCCCAACGGCTATAGCCCTGCAAAAACCAGCCAAAGCCGTCGTTTTTACTTCATACGTAGCTCTGGACAACACCTAAATGCTTTGCGGTTTAGGCTGGTGCCCTTTAAGGCATAAGGCTTCAAAATCTTTCGCCGCCATCGGATGGTGCCAAAAAAAACCCTGGCCATTCTCACAGCCCAATTGGGTCAATTGCTCGGCCTGCTCATGGGTTTCTATGCCTTCTGCCAAGGTCTGCAATTCGAGCGTCTTGCCCAATTGTATGATGGCCTGGACTATAGCGCTATCTTCGCTTTTGCCGGAACTAAGCCCCCGGGTAAAAGATTGGTCGATTTTTAATTTGTTGATTGGAAATTGTTTGAGATAACTTAGCGAAGAATAGCCGGTACCAAAATCATCTATGGCAAAACTGATGCCCAGCGCCTTCAGTTCATGGATCACTTTAATCACCGAATGGCTGTCAACCATCAGCACGGATTCAGTCAGCTCCAGCTCAAGGTACTTAGGCTCCAAGCCGGAAAGGGCCAACGCCGCTTTTACCGACTCCACCAAATCACCACGCCTGAACTGCACTGACGATATATTGACAGTGACCAATAGCTTTAAGCCCACATCATGCCAGTGGCGGTTCTGTAAACACGCCTGTTGCAAGACCCAATTGCCGATCGGCAGCATCATGCCATTGTCTTCTGCGATAGGGATAAATTTTTTAGGCGGTATGCTGGTGAGCTTATCAGGTTGCCACCGTAACAGGGCTTCCACACCGATAATATGGTTGTCATGTAAAGCGAACATGGGTTGGAAATATAATTGGAATTGCTTTTTTTCCAATGCCACCAGCAATTTGCTTTCGATGGTGACGCGTTCGATTGACGCTTGGTCCATATCTTCGGCAAAAAATTTGAAGGTGTTCCGGCCTTTATTTTTCGCCGCGTACATCGCGGTGTCAGCTTTGGTCAGCAGCTTTTGGAAAGATATGCCGTCTATAGGGAACAGGCTGATGCCAATGCTGAACGAGGTGGAAACGGTAACCCCTTCGATGGCGAACGGTTTATGCAATTGTTCGAGGATTTTCATGGCAATGCGTGTCGCTATTTTGGCGTCAGGCAGATCGGTAAGGATAATGATAAATTCGTCACCGCCTTGGCGGCATACCGAATCCACCTGCCGGACGCAATGCGACAGGCGGCCCGCGATCCCTTGCAGCAAAAGGTCTCCGACATTATGCCCCAGGGTATCGTTGATCTGCTTGAAGCGGTCCAAATCAAGGAACAATACCGCCACCAAGGTATTGTTCCGTAATGCCTGGGCCTTGGCCTGGTCGAAACGGTCGTTCAGTAAAGTGCGGTTAGGCAACTTAGTCAATGCATCGTGATGGGCCAGGTATTCGATTTTGGCTTCTGCGGCTTTCCGGCCTGTGATGTCGGAAAAAATGCAGATATAGTTGGTGATGAAACCTTGGGAGTTGCGGATGACAGAAATCCCCAGCAACACGGGATAGGTTTCACCATTTTTACGGACATCCCAGATTTCACCTTGCCAATAACCATTTTCCTTAACGGCTTTGCACATGCCTTGGTAATAAGCCTGGTCATGTTGCTGGGTGGACAAGATATAAGGCGTCTTGTTTCTCGCCTCACTTTCCAGATAACCGGTGATCCTGCTATAGGCCTCGTTGCTGGATAAAATCCTGGTGTTGGCGTCACAAAGGATGATGCCTTCACCGCTGTATTCAAATACTTTCGCCAACAGCTGCAACCTGTCGGCGGCTATTTTGCTGTCGTTGATGTCGGTATAAGTGCCTAACATCCTCAAGGGCCGGCCATCATGATCCCGTTCCACAATACTGCCCAAACATAAGACCCACTTCCAAGAACCATCAGCACAACGCTGCCTAAATTCAACCCGGTACTCAGGAAGTTCACCCGCCAAATAAGCTTGGCAAGTGGCATTGATCAGGTCAAAATCGCCAGGGTGGATGTTCGAGGACCAATTATCAAGCGTGATCGCCGTATATTCTTGAGGGTCATAGCCCAACATGTTGGCGAACTCGCCATTCACGACACCCTGGTCGGTTTGGATATTAAAATCCCACATCCCTTGCTTTGCGGCGGACAACGACAAACGCAAGCGTTCTTCACTTTGCCGCAATTGCCGCTGTTTCTCGGACAATAATTGGTTCATCAAACGGTTCCGCAAGACGAAACGGACACGATAAGGCAGCAGCATCCATTGCATTGGCTTGCCGATAAAATCGGTCGCCCCTAACTGATAAGCCAGTTCCACGCACTGGATATCCTCAACTGCAGTCATCATGACTATCGGCACCTCGCTGTGCAGCTCGCCACAGAGCAGGCGCAAACACTCAAAGCCATCCATTTCGGGCATGATGACATCAAGCAGCACCAAGTCAGGTGGCTTAGCCATAAACAAGGCTATGCCTTGCCGGCCATTTTCGGCCTCCATGATTTCAAAACCATTCCTACCCAAAGCCTCAGATGCCAACATCCGGCTCATCGCATCATCATCAATAATCAGAACCCGTGGCTTATCAGTCATGCCTGTTCTTCTTGGCAGGTTACCGGCCAAAACCTAGCACAAACTTTGCGAACTCTGTGGCAGGCAATGGTTTGCTATACAAAAAGCCTTGGGCGAATTCACAACCTTGTTGCAGCAAAAAGGCGACTTGCTCCTGATGGTCGACCCCTTCCGCCACCACATCCAAAGACAATGACTTGGCGAGCCCCAATATGGCTTGGGTGATCGCCTTGTCATCGTCATTAAGGTGGACGTCGCGAATGAAGGAACGGTCAATTTTTAGCTCCGTGATGGGCAATTTTTTTAAGTATGACAAGGAGGAATACCCCGTACCAAAATCATCAATGCTAATTTGTACGCCTAATGCCCTGAGTTGTTTTACGGTGCCCAACACATCTTTGATGCCATCAAGCAAAATGCTTTCCGTCAGCTCCAATTTCAGATGCCCGGGGGCTAAATTCAAACGCGCCAATATTTGGCTGACCTCATCGGCAAACGTGTCTTTACGGAACTGGGTGGAGGAAACGTTAATTGAAATGACCTGCAGCGGCAGCCCTTGCTGTTGCCACTGGCGCATTTGCGTACAGGCCGATTCCAACACCCAATGGCTAATGTAGTTTATTAACCCGGATTCTTCAGCAATCGGTATAAATTGTGACGGGGGCACTAGGCCCAATTCAGGATGCTGCCAACGGATCAGGGCTTCGCAACCGATCACTGTCTTGGTGCGCATATTGACAATGGCGTGATAGAAAAGCAGCAATTCGTCACGTTCAATCGCACGTTGGAGGTTATTTTCCATTGATAGTTTATGGAATGCGGCGACATTCAGCGACTTCCTAAAAAACTGGTAGTCATTTTGCCCCTGCTCACGGGCATGGCTCATGGCAACCTTGCCGTTTTTGATGAAGCCATCCTCATCAACGCCATCCCCCGGATAGACAGCGATGCCGATGCTCATGCTGAGAAAAATTTCGTGCTCTTCAATACTGAACGGCTGTTCGATAACTTGGAAAACGCTCTTGGCTATTTTTATGCTATCGCTAGTGTCTTTTATGTTGCTGACCAAGATGACAAATTCGTCCCCACCCACCCTGGACACCAGCATTTGGTTGATGTCGTAATCGTGGTTTGCATCATAGCCGACATTGACCGGGACATAAGCACATTCCTGAACCTTAGCGACGAGCCGGTCAGCAAACAATTTAACGATCTGGTCCCCCACGCTCGGCCCCAAGGTTTCGATAACGCGCTTTACCCGGTCGACGCTGATAAACAATGCCGACATCTCGGCATTGTTGAGGTTGCTGTAAGCCATCGCCTGGCCGAGGATCATTTTGAAGAGCTTACGGTTTGGCAAATGTGTCAAAGGGTCGTAATAGGATAGGAAGCGTATCTGCTCTTCAATCCTCCGGCGTTCCGTAATATCTTGGATGGTGCCATGGATACGCGTCACGTCATTACCCACAACAATAGGCTCGCCGTGGACCAGCAAGACATTGTCGGAACCGTTGGCGTGGCGTATTTGGCATTCCAAGTGGAAATTTTGCTTGTTTTTGGCGCAGCGTCCGATTGCCTGAAGGAGCTTTTCCGCATCGGCATTGACCAGCCTTTTATAAAGGTCCCGGCACTGCCCGTCAAATTCATCGGGCGCCACATCCAGCACATTAAAAACCTCGTCAGACCACTCCATCTTGTCTTCTTCCACCACCCAATCCCAACTGCCAAGACGGGCGATTTTTTGGGCGGTGCGTAAATCCGCCTCGCTTTTTGCCAATTCGCTTAAAGCCGAACTGGCACGCAGGAAATAACGTAAGCGGTGCGGCAACGTCGGCCAGTGAATCGGTTTGACAATAAAGTCGGTGGCGCCCAATTCAAAAGACCGGTTAATCGAATCCGTATCGTCCGCGCCCGTCAGCATCACAATCGGCAACAATTCCATTCCGGGGATTTTGCGTATCAGTTGCAAACATTCAAAACCGTCCATTTCCGGCATCATGACATCCAGCAACACCAGCTCCGGCCGCCGGGCGTTGATCATGTCAATGCCATCACGCCCATTGGCGACGCTTAGGACCTCAAACCCCTCCCTGTCCAAAACATCATGCAACATCAAGCCTATCATGTGATCGTCGTCAATCGTCAAAATAAGGCTGCGTGAGGGTTGCTGCTCTCTCATGATAAATCCTGTTGTAATAATATGGGTAACACCTGCTGGAATTCGTTATTCATGTTCTCAACAAGCCCTTTATCGAATTCCAACGAGCCATCGCGCGCGCCATGTTCCAAATTACGGGCCATTTCAGCAAGACAGAGGACGCCGACATTGGCGGCAGCCGATTTTAAACTGTGGGCGGCTTGGCGCACCGCTTCCCCATCCTGTTCAATCATGGCTACCCGCAATTTTTCGATTAACTGCGCCGAGCTGCTCTGGAACATTTGCAATAGGTTAGCCACCAACGTGTCCCCCCCCATCTTACGCAACGTGTTCAAGGGTGTCGGGTCGAACCGGCCGGTATCAGTATAAGCCTGTTGGGAAAATAGTTTATCTGATTCTCGCTTAATCGCGGTTTTTTTGGCTTTCAATAAGCTGATCACCTTGTCGCGCAAAACTTCAATGGAAATCGGTTTTGCCAAATAATCGGTCATACCGGCATCCAAACACTTCTCCCGGTCACCTTCCATGGCATTCGCAGTCAATGCCACTATGGGCACCGGCCCCTCCCCTGATTTTTGTTCCAGGGCGCGAATTTCATGGGTTGCCGTGTAACCATCCATTTCCGGCATCATACAATCCATGAGGATCAAATCAATGCTCCCCCTTTTGAAGATGTCCAGGGCTTCATAGCCGTTAACGGCCACTTCAACATGGCAACCGATCACCTTCAGTATGGCCTTAACAATTTCCTGGTTGATCGGGTTGTCTTCAGCCAACAAAATATGCGCATCTTGCAAACCGGTTTCCAGGCTCGTGTCCGTTTGGTTTTCGGCAATCAGCTTCAGCAACGCCTCCTGTAAGATACGTTTACGCAGCGGCTTGTGCAAATACAAGTCGCAGCCGCTGATGCGGAAGCTGTCCAGCTCGTCATCATAGGCACTGGACGTGATGATGACAATACGCATCTTGGCAAAGCGGCTGTCATTGCGGATTTGTTGGCAAAGTTCGGCACCGTTCATGCCCAACATTTTCATATCCACCAAAGCAAAATCGTAGCTTTGGCCCAGACGGACGGACTGGTCAAGGATCTCCAAAGCCCGCATCCCGGTTTCGGCAAGCCGGGAATTCATGCCCAGATTCAACAGGTAATTGGTAAGGATTTTGGCATTGGTCGGGTTATCTTCAACAATCAGGGCGCGTTTGCCGAGCAAATCGGTTTTTTGCAACGTTTGGCTGGGAACGGCGGCCAACGCCTTACGCAACGGCAAATGCAAAATGAACGCCGTGTACGCCCCGACCTTGGATTCCACATTGATCGTCCCCCCCATCAGCTCCGTAAGCTCCTTGCTAATCGCCAGCCCCAACCCGGAGCCCCCGTATTTGCGCGTGGTCGAACCATCGGCTTGGCTAAAGGATTTGAACAGTTTCGCCATCGCATCAGGCTTGATGCCTATGCCCGTGTCACTGATGCGGAAATTCAGGTAGAAGCTGTCACCTAAGCCATAATGTTCGTTTTCCAATTTGCTGACATGCAGCCTGACCGAGCCGACATCCGTGAATTTGACGGCATTGGAAAGCAAATTGGTCAGGATTTGGCGTAACCGGTAAGGGTCGCCCCTGACGGAATGGGGGACGTTGGCTTCCAAAGTGCAACTTAGCTCAATATTTTTGCTGTGCGCCCTATCGAAAAACAGTCCGGTCAAATGGTCGATCAACTCCGGCAAGTTAAAGTCGATTTCCTCCAATTCCAGCTTACCGGCCTCAATTTTAGAAAAGTCCAAAATGTCATTGATCAATGTCAGCAGCGCATCCGCCGAGCTGAACACCGTTTCGGTGTATTGCCTTTGGGTCTCCGTCAATTCCGTGCTCAACAACAATTCCGTCATGCCCAGCACCCCGTTCATCGGGGTACGGATTTCATGGCTCATGGTGGCCAAAAACTGGGATTTGGCGAGATTGGCGGCATGGGCTTCTTCCACCGAATGGCGTAAGTCCGCTGTCCTGATTTCCACCTCATGTTCAAGCTGGCCGCGTTGCCGCTCCAGTTGCTCGTCACGTTCGTGTATCTGCCCTATCATTTGGTTGAAGCTTTTCACCAATTGGCCTATTTCGTCCTGGCCTTCCCCTTCCGCCCTGACCGTGTAATTTTTTTCCCGTGACACTTGTTGGGCCAACTGGGATAAGCGTATCACGGGTGCCGAAATCAAAGTGGCCAAGCGCCGCCCATAAAAAGAGCTCAGCAGAAAAGCCGCCAGCGTGACGAGGGAAATTTGCCCCCAATTATAAAACAGCCCCCACCACATAGGGCGCAGGTCCACCACCATATACAAATAACCTGCCGCCTCACCATTTTGGTAGACGGGCTGGACTTCCGTATGCGTCAATAACTCGAAACGGTTCTCTTGGAGTTGGCTCTGGGCCTCGACAAGTGTCCCCGGAACCGTAGAGAAATGGTTTTTGGTGATGAAATCGGCAAACCGTTCGCCGACATAGTCGGCAAACTGGACACCTTCGCTGGTATATAGCTCGGCGGCGATGATATTCGGTTTGCTGCGCAACGCCGCAAGAATGTCCGTTGCCGACCGGCTATCGTTAAACAGCAAAGCGGCGGCGGCATTAAAACCAATCATATTTCCTGTGGTTTTAATGTCGGCCACTATTTGCCCGCGCTCCTTCCAAAATTCCGTGAAGCTACTGACCAACAGGGTAAACACCAAGGCCATACCGACGGTCAACGCTTGTAAGCGGCGCAGCTTGCTAGTGATCGGTAAATCGGCAAAGTGTTGTCGTCTCATAAATTATTGGCCATCATCACATTATTTTGCAGTGTTAACATTCTTCGCCAGTTTAAGCAATTTGGCACTAATATGCACATTTTCAGCGTTCGCCAGCTCAAGATTAATTTCAAAAGTAAGGCGGCTGCCATCCTGGACCAAGCCAATCATGCCACCGTGGGCGATGAAGCCAGGCTGGTCGCTCACGGTCACTATGGGCAACCCCTTCAAAACCCCGATAATGGCCCGGGCATTCTCAGAAGCGCCAATAAAGACAATGTGGCAATTTTTCAGCTCGTCATTGCCCACTTCACGGCGGACCAGCATCGGCTTCCCATAAATGGTCTTGTTTTCCAATACCAATAAACTATCGCCTAAATGGTCGTTTTCCGTCGTACACAAGTTATAAGCCACTTGGCTGGCGGCTTGCGGCCATTCAATAAATTTAAAAAAATTGTATAAAAAAGCCGTTTTAACCGCCGCTTCGCCGCTGGCCCCCGCCTGGCCATTAATGGCCAATACCAGCATCACGGCCAACAATGTTCGGACAATAAAGGAGGTTTTTTTTGACATGGCCTTAAAAATTCCAACGTACGGTTGCGTACACTTCGCGTTGCACGGTGGTCGGTACCGAATAGATAAAATTACCGAATTCGGCGTGCTGCTTGTCCAGCAGGTTGCGCCCGACTAAGGCCAACTCCAGCCCATGGCCCACATCCCAGGCCAAACGGGCGTCCAGCTCCTGATAAGCGGCGACCGATTGTGGCTCAACGGTTATGCCATCAACAAAACGCCAGTTCAAATCCAGGTTGAGCTGTGGCGTGATCTTGTGCATAGACCAGAGCATGGCCTGATGGGCGGGGAAACTGTCCTTAAACAATATAAAGGCGCCCGCAGGGGCATCGCCCGCAAGCCTGAATTGCTGCCCGGCATAGGCATAGCTGGCACGGAGTTTCCAGGTATCGGCGACCTGCCAGTCTACCGTGGCTTCACCGCCATATACCGTAGCCGAACCATAATTGGCAAAATTGGCAATTTGTACGGCATAGCCTGAAGCAAGATGGGAAAGGTCTAGCGATTTGGGGGCAAAACTGCACAAATCATCATAATCGTAATAGTAAAGCGATATGTCCGAAGCCAATTTTTCACTTAATTCGCCACGCCAACCCAATTCATATCCCAACAGGGTTTCCGAACGCATCTGCTTATTGCCAACAAGCGATAGTAACGTGACCGGATTGCCGGGCGATGCCGCCCCCCCACCGACGGGCGGAAGCACGGCGGTGTTGTAGCCAAAATCTTGTTCTATCCAATTCGGTGTCCGTACGGAACGCGAAACCGAAGCCCAAAAGGCATGCTTTTTGACAGGGGTCCACGACAACCGTGCGCTAGGCTGCCATTCAAACTCGGTGACCGGGTTGTGCTCAAGTTTGCCACCTAAGGTAAGTTTCCATTGTCCGGGGATTAAGGTGATCTCGTCTTGGGCAAATAAGCTGTAAATTTGGTCTAGCCGCTGGCTGGGTGTCCAGCTTAGGTCAAGGCTATTTTCGGTCTGGTTGTGGTTCAATCTGGCGCCACTGCCCCAAACCAAGCTATGCTGGCCGTTTAGCCGTATATTGTGTTGGAAGTCAACATCGACGCTGTCTATCTGATAGCCGCTATGCAGGGCATTGGCTTTACGTTCATTACGGTTCCAAAATAGCCTTAACAGGGTGCTGGACGCATTGCCGGGCCGATGCTCCCAACGCCCCAGCAAATAATGCCCTGAAAGGTCCGCGTCAGTCGCTATGGCGCGCGAATACGGTGGCGCCACGACCGGTGTCCGGATAGCGCTGGCCTTCGGTTGGCCCTGTTCCGCGCCGCCGCTAAACCCCGAAAAGGCATCGCCTTGCAAAGTCAATTTGTCGGTGATGCCAATATCTTTATCGAAACGGAAACCAATTTTGCCTAAACGGCTTTCATCACCCGCGTTGCCAGCCGCCACAGCCCCAATCTTGCCGGATCCGTCATATTCGCTATAGCGGCCATAGACTTTAAGGTAAGCTTGTTTGCCAAGATCCACACCATACCGCAAGCCGCCTCCCTGGCGCATGCTGCCACCCTGCCCGGACACCAAGCCGCCTTGGGAATTTTTGGCTTTTTTGGTGATGATATTCACCACACCATTGACGGCATTCGCGCCCCATAAACTGCCGCCGGAGCCACGGATAACTTCAATACGCTCAATATCCTCCATCAGCACGTCTTCCTGATCCCACCAAACGACCGAAAACATCGGCGTGTAAAGGGTGCGCCCGTCCATCAGGACCAGTAATTTGGTGCCAAATTGGCTGTTGAACCCGCGCGTCGACACCGCCCATTTATTGCCGTCGATACGGGCGACATGCATACCCGGAACCATACGCAAGGCCTCGGGGATGCTGGTCGCACCGGAACGGCGGATTGCATCGCTGTTTAAGACGTAAATCGCCGAAGGGACATTTTTCAAATCCGTCGACGTCCTGGTGATGGATGTCACATCCAAGTCCAACAATTCCTCCATGCTTAATCCGGTCAGATCCGGCACATCTTGCTCCTCGGGAACTTGATTGGCGGCAAAAGCAATGGGCGCAAGGGCGGTTAGCGCCATTATCGCCAGGATTAATTGGGGGACGCTTAGCGCACGGCCGGTCGGCATCATCGCTCCCACACTAATAAGTAAGCACAAACTTAAAGCGGAACTCCCTCCCGTTCATTAACAAAATATTGTTAACGCCATCACCCACCACTTGATAGTGATCATCCAGCAAATTATAAATACTGGCCGAGAGGTCCAAACCCTGGACAAGCCGGTCTGAGGTCAAATTGACATTAACCAGATCATAAGCATCCGCCAGACCGCCCTGCTGGGTTTTACGGTCGCCGATAAAAATGCTTTCCACCCCAAGCCTTGCAAAATTGTTAAACAGCGGCTCGGCATAATGCAGTTTGATGAGATGTTCAGGGGCACCATAAGCCCTTGTCCCCTGGTTAGTTTGATCGCTGACAAAATTGTAGGTATAGGAGATTTTTAACAGCCTGCCGCTTCCCCAACGTTTTTCGGCCTCCAACTCGGTGCCATAAATGTGGAATTGGCCTGTGTTTTCAAGCAAGCCGGTGTCCGGGGACACCTGTAAAAACCGTGAAATGTCATTAAAAAACAGTGACCCGAACAACTTAAGCCCATCTGGAGAATTCCACTCCATGATGCTTTCATAGCTTTGTATCTGTTCTTCGGCTATCGGCGGGCTTATGTCGAAATAATAAGGGTTATAAGCCAGTTCCGCCGCATTGGGGGCGCGGAAAGTGGAGCTGTAAAGCAGTTTCAGCGTGGTGCTGGCTAACGGGTTCCATATCAACCCCAGGCGCGGGTTGAGCGGCAAAGCCTTGATCATATGATGGTAATCGAAACGCAAACCCGCACTTAAAAGCAAACTGTCCGACAGTTGGATATCATCCTGGGCATAAACCTCCACACGATGCCCGTTAAGGTTATTATCGGCATACAGGGTGTAGGGCGCCACATCGTAAGAGAACTGATGTTGGCGAATATCATATTGATATTCCAAGCCTAGCATGAGCCGTTGCCGGTCAAATGCACGGGTGGTCAGTTGCGCATCCCCCCCAAGCCAACGGCCTACAGTGGCATCGTGGAAGACACGCCGTTGGCCAGTTTGGCCGAAAAGATAAGGTTCTTCGGCCTGGTAATCGTAGCCTTGAAAAAAGCCCTGGAAAAGGGCCGTGGTTTTTTCATTTATGGCTTTGTTATATTTGACGTTGCCGAAAAATTGGCGGTCATCCGTATAGTTGCCAGGGTCATTGAATATATCGCCCGACACCGCCGCCGGTACCCGTTTAAAGCGGTCAACCACACCGCCGCTTACGGTCAGCCCTTGAAATTGGATTTTCCCGAACAACCGGTCGGCACGCTCGGTGTCCATGTTATGGGCAACCCCGTTGTTGGTGGCCGGGTTATCGTAAGCCGGAAAAAACAAATTGCCCGCCCCGGCACTCTCAAAATGTGAAGCGGAAAAGAGCATATCGGCCCCATTCTCCAGTTTTTTACCATAACTGGCCCGGCCTTTATAGGTGTCAAAACTACCTCCCTCACCTGCAACTTGTGCGCCTTTAATTGCCTTGCCGCTCTTGGTGACCACGTTGATCAGACCCAAAAAGGCATTGGCGCCGTAAATTGTCGAGCCGGAACCGGGGATAAATTCAATCCGTTCGATCAGGTCGGTGTCCAGCATGAATTCTTGGGCGATATTGCCCGTGTCATAGATATTTTCATTCATGCGCATGCCATCAATCATGACCAGCACCCGCGAATTGTAATCGTTAGGTTGGATAAAGCCGCGGACCCCCAAAAAACTATAATTGCGGTTATTGGCGGTAAACAACCCGCGCATACCGTTCAGCGCGTCCGCTAACGTCCTCCACCCGAAGGTGCGGATATCGCTGGCGTTCAACACGGATACGGAGGAAGGTGATTTATTGGTTTTTTGCCCCAATCTGGGTGCGCTAATAACTTCAACGTTCAACAGCTCTTCGATGGATAGGTTTGTCAAATCCTCATCAACACTAGAATGCTTGGCATTTACTTGGCCGCTCAGAACGGCCAGAATGGCAACGATGGTCTGTTTACGCATTACGCTGATAAATCTTGCATTCAAGAGGTGCCGGCAGAAGCAGAAAACACAGGGCGTGCTTCCTGATAAAACTGGTTATTTTAACGACCAAAGCAAGTGCTAATCCAGCTTTTTTATCCTTAACCCGCTAAAAGTAAGCAATTGAAATTTTTAGGCAAATTAAAACCACCAGAACCATTCAATGGCAAAATATCCCGGCAATTTTATTACGGCGGCCAGCACCGCCAAAAGCCCCGGATAGGCACCTTCATCCTATGGTGGCCGCAGAGCGCCGCCGCCCACCGGTAAGATCACGCGCACTTAACGTGCGGCCCTTTTTAAATACCGCTTAAGATATCTTGCGGTACAATCCCATTGAACAATGGCAGCCCAAAAAGGTCTCCCAATCCATTGGGCTTACAGCCGGATTTTTACAATTTACCGTGAGGAATTATGAAGCATCGGATACTACACACCCTGTTACTGTGTTTGCCTGCGTTTGCCAGCCATGCCGAACCCAAGGTTGCCGAAAAGGTTTTGGGTAACGGCCTAAAAGTGCTGGTGAAGGAAGACCACCGCTCGCCCGTGGTGGTGTCGCAAGTTTGGTATAAAGTCGGTTCCAGTTACGAACCTAACGGCATCACGGGCATTTCGCACATGCTGGAACACATGATGTTCAAAGGCACGGACAAGCATCCCGCCGGGGAATTCTCGCGTATCATTGCCGAAAACGGCGGTGATGAAAACGCCTTTACCGGACGCGATTACACCGCCTATTTCCAAACCATGGCGGCCTCCAAATTGGCGGTGAGCTTTGAGCTGGAAGCCGACCGGATGCGCCATTTGCATTTGTTGGCGGATGAGCTGAAAAAGGAATTGGAAGTGGTGACGGAAGAACGGCGGATGCGCACCGAGGACAACCCGCAAGCGAAAATGTCCGAGCAATTTTCCGCAATGGCCTTCACCAGCAGCCCCTATAAAAACCCGATCATCGGCTGGCCTGTCGATATTGCCAATTACCAAGTCGAGGATTTGCAAGCCTGGTACCAACGCTGGTACGCACCCAACAACGCGACGCTGGTCGTCGTCGGCGATGTCGAAACCCCCAAGGTTTTTGCCTTGGCGGAACAGTATTTCGGCGGCTTGCAACCTAGCGAGCTCAAGGCATTAAAACCACAAACCGAATCCCCGCAACTGGGCGTGCGCAAAATGACCGTGAAAGTCCCCGCCAAATTGCCGTCGGTGGTGTTGGGCTACAAAGTGCCGTCGCTAAAAACCGCCGGACAGGAATGGGAAGCCTATGCGCTGGAAGTGCTGGCGGGGGTGTTGGACGGCGGCTCCAGCGCACGCTTGAGCAAGGAATTGGTACGCGGCAAACAGCTTGCCGTGTCGGCGGGTGCGGGTTACAACTTTAGCTCACGTTTATCAGACTTGTTTGAATTGGAAGCGACCCCGGCGGAAGGCAAAACCGTCTGGGAACTGGAATTGGAGCTGAAAAAACAAATCACGCGCCTACAGCAGGAATTGATCAAAAAAGACGAATTGCAGCGCATCAAAGCCCAAGTGTTGGCAAGCGCCGTGTATGAGCGCGATTCCAACTTTTATCAGGCCATGCAATTGGGGACACTGGAGACCATTGGCCTAGGTTGGCAAAAAGCCGACGAATATGTCGGCAAGATCAACCAAGTGACCGCGGAACAAGTGCGTGACGTGGCACGCAAATACTTGCTTGATGATCATTTGAATATCGCTTATCTTGAACCGCAACCGATAAACCCAGCAACCGCCCAGAAGAAGGCGGTAAAATAAGATGCTGACATCTTGCCTTGAGAGAGAAGGCAAGATGAACCCCATCTAAAAATTATAAAAACGCTATGGCAAAACTACGCACCCATTACGACAATTTAAAGGTCGCCCGCAATGCCCCCGACATCGTCATTAAGGCGGCACACAAAGCCCTGTTACAACTACACCATCCCGATAAAGCCCAAGATAAAGCCGCCGCAGAGCGCATCACCCGTATCTTGAACGACGCACGGGAAGTGTTGCTCGATCCGGCCAAACGCAAACAGCATGACCTTTGGATTAAGGAGCAGGAACGCAAGCACAAACAACAGGGTTTCGAAAGCTCCCATGCCGACCAAACCGCCCCCAAAAAACACGGCCCCAAAGAAACGCCCGTCAGCGAAGAGCTAGTCGGGCATTACCGTCTCTTGAGCAACGGCCTTGCCCAAGACACCCAATCCCGCCTGCTGTGGTGCCGGTTCGCCCTAGGCCAGCGTTGGCAAGCGGGGCAGGTTGAAGGCGAAGCCGCCTTGTATGCCTGGCAAGCCGCGCAAGAAGCCGTGGCCTTGTTCAACAAACAAGGCGGCTATGCTGGCCACACCGATTGGCGCCTGCCTTCGGTCAATGAACTGAAAACCTTGATTAATCCACAAGAAGGCCATAAAAGCTATATCAACGCTTACGCCTTCCCCAACAACCCGCGCTGGTTGTGGACATCCTCGCCTTACGCGGGATACGGCGGCGGTGCCTGGCTAGTGAACTTTATTGAAGGCCTGGCTATCAATGACAACCCAAACCTGCCGTGTGCGGTGCGTTTGGTACGGAATTGAAACTTCAGGACGGGTGGATGGGATAACCATAGAATGGTAGCGCCGCCACCAAACGCCCTTAAGCGATGGGCTTCCCTTCATCCAGCCCATCCTACAAAAATTTACCCAGAAAATATAATGTCATTTAACCGCATTACCCTTAAGGAAACCTAAACTTATGCGCGTTTTATTCTTCAGCATCATCATCTTGATGGTTAGCCAGACTGCCAGCGCGGCCGCGAAAATCGAGCATTGGCAAACGCCACAAGGCAGCCGCGTCTATTATGTGCGCACCGAAGGCTTGCCGATGGTGGATGTGCAAGTGCTGTTCGATGCCGGCAGCGCCCGGGATGGCGAAAAATTCGGCCTCTCGGCCCTGACCGCCAGTTTGCTCGACACTGGCGCGGGCGGGTGGGATGCCGACACCATTGCCGACCGTTTTGAAAGTGTCGGGGCCAATTTCGGCGCGGGCAGCTCGATAGACAACGCCAGCGTGTCATTGCGGACCTTGACCGACAAACCCTTGTTTGACAAAGCGTTGGCGACCATGCAAATGATCTTGGCCAAACCGCGCTTTGCCGCCGCCGATTTCGAGCGCGAAAAAAACCGCACCCTGGCAGGGCTAAAGCAAGAAGAAGAATCCCCTGGCGATTTGGCTAAAATCGCCTTTTACCAAGCCTTGTACGGCAACCATCCTTATGCCCACCCCGATTCCGGCACCTTGAAAACCGTGGCGGCATTGACCCGTGACGATGTGCAACAGTTTTACCAACAGTACTATGTCGCCGCCAACGCGGTCATCGTCATCGTCGGTGATTTGTCCAAGGCCCAAGCCGAGCAAACCGCCGAATCGTTGGTGAAAAACCTGCCTATCGGCGCAAAACCGCCCGCTTTGCCGGATGTGGCCCCGCCTGCCAAAGGTACGGAACAGCATATCGAATTCCCGTCCACGCAAACCCACGTTTTAGTCGGTTTGCCAGGGACTTACCGCAAAGACCCTGATTATTTTAGCCTGTATGTCGGCAACCACATTTTGGGCGGCGGGGGTTTGGTGTCCAAACTGTTTGACGAGGTGCGCGAAAAACGCGGCTTGGCCTATAGCGCCTCCAGCGCGTTTGTGCCTTTGTTAAGGCCGGGACCGTTTCTGGTCAGCTTGCAAACCCGCAACGACCAAACCCCGGAAGCCCTCAAAGTCCTGCATAAAACCCTCGCCGATTTTATCGCCCAAGGCCCTAGCGAAACCGAACTGAAAGCCGCCAAACAAAATATCACCGGCGGTTTTGCGATGCGTTTTGACAATAATAAAAAACTCTCCACTTACGTCGGCATGATTGGTTTTTATGAATTGCCCTTGGATTATCTGGACACTTTCCAAGCCAACATTGACAAAGTCACCATCGCCTCCATCACCGACGCCCTGAAACGCCGCGTCCCCCTGCCGCTGTTGCAAACCGTGACGGTAGGAAAGCGTGCAAAATAAGCTCCGCATCATCGGCGGCGAGTGGCGCAGCCGCCAAATTTTGTTTGACGACGCCGATGGCTTAAGGCCGACCCCCGCACGGGTGCGCGAGACGCTGTTCAATTGGCTGCATTACGACATCATCGGTAGCCGCTGCCTGGATTTATATGCAGGCAGCGGTGCGCTGGGTTTTGAGGCGGCCTCCAGAGGCGCGAAAGCGGTGGTGGAAGTCGAACAAAACCCCGCCGTCTGCCGATGCCTCAAGGCCAATGCCGACAAACTCGCCGCCACCCAAATCAAGATCGTGCAATCCGATGCCTTCCGCTACCTTGCAGGCAATGCCGAACCCTTTGACGTGGCCTTTATCGACCCGCCGTTCGCGCTGGACTTGGCGGCGCAAAGCTGCCAATGGCTGGAAGACAAAGGCTGGCTAAGCCCCCAGGCGAAGATCTATGTGGAATCGGCAAGCCATGCGCCGCTGGCGGGCTTGCCGGAGAATTGGCGCTTATTGAAGGATAAAGTGGCCGGGGACGTGGCTTACCGCTTGTTTGGGCGGGAATAGCCTTTGGGGATTACGGCGGGTCAACCGTTATCCGGGCGTACCGACAACCCGACAATTTCATTATTTTCAACGCTGACGGAAATTTCTATCGGCTTGCAACAGACTTGGCAATCTTCGATATAGTCCTGCCTTGCGCACGACATATCAACCATGATGCTAATTTCTTCGCCGCAATAAGGGCATTGTATGGGGACGGGTTCGAGGAAACTCATGGGGGAAGCTGTAGAGACGTACGGGCTACGCCTCTACGGAAGGCTTAGTGGGCGGTGAAGCCGTGTTTTTGCATGCGGTATAGCAAAGTGTCGCGGCTGAGTCCGAGCAATTTGGCCGACTGGCTACGGTTGCCTTTGGTGCGGTCTAGGGCTTGGTTGATCAAGTCAGCTTCCAAGCTATCCAGTTGCAAACCCGCTTCCGGCAGGACAAAACCAGTGATTTTACTGGCATGGGCCGTAGCATTAATGCGGAACTCGCTAGGCAGGTTTTCCACCTCAATGACCCTACCTGACAACAGGATGCTCAAGCGCTCGCAAAGGTTGCGCAGTTCGCGGATATTGCCGGGCCATTTATAAGCTTTTAACACTTTCAACGCAGGCTTGCTGAATTGCGGCGGCTTAATCGAATGCAGGTCGGCAAACTGCCTGAGGAAATGTTTGACCAAGTGCTCAATATCTTCGCTACGTTTTGCCAGCGGCGGCAACTCTATCGGCACGACATTCAACCGGTAATATAAGTCTTGGCGGAATTGCCCCGACTTGATTTGCTCGTTCAGATCAGAGTTGGTGGCGGCAATCACACGCACATTCACTTTATAAGACATGGTTTCCCCGACGGGTAGGCATTCGCCGGAATCCAAGAAGCGTAATAATTTGCCTTGGACAATCAGCGGCAGGGAATTGATTTCATCAAGGAACAACGTACCGCCGTCAGCGGCTTGGAACAAACCTTGGGAACTGGCATTCGCCCCGGTAAACGCGCCTTTCTTATGCCCGAACAATTCGGATTCGATCAGCCCTTCCGGCAACGCGGCACAGTTGATGGTGACGAATTTTTTGTTGGCGCGGGGGCTGGCCTTTTGGATGGCGGTCGCCAAGACTTCTTTGCCGGTGCCCGTTTCGCCTTTGATCAAAATGGTGACATCCGTGGACGCGGCGATTTTGGCACTACGGATTAAGGAATCCAGCTCAGGGGACCGACCAATAATGGTGCTGAAATGATCCATAACGACCTCTTAATGTAAGCTTGAATGGTTGATGATTGCCATGGGGTTTAACCAAGGCAATGCCGCTAACAAGGCTAAAATGATCATAAACAAACCCACCGCCTGTTTAAACCGTTGCATCCGGGATAGCCGTGTCAATATCCCTGTCATTATACCCACTCCCATCACGGCGGGTAAAGTGCCAAGCCCAAAAGCCAGCATGGTCAACGCGCTTTTGCTGACATCCCCAGCCGTTGCCGCCAGCGCCAAGGCCGCATAAACCAAACCGCACGGCAGCCAGCCCCAGACCATTCCAAATAAAAACGCATGGCTGCGGGTCTTGACCGGAATCAGCTTACGCCCGAACGGTTCGATGGTTTTCCAAAAATGCATCCCCGCCTTTTCGATATAGGCAAAACGCGGGAACCAGCCAGCGATATACAAACCTGCGCCCGCCATAATCATGGCCGATAAAATTTGTAACAGCCGATGGCCATGGATTTCGCCCAACTGTAGGGTGGCGAGGGACTGGACTAGCCCTGCCAACGCGCCAGCAATGGTGTAACTGGTGATGCGCCCGAAGTTGTAATTGAACACAAACGGCAACAGCAGGGCTTTTTTATGGCGGATTTCCGGGCTTAGGCTTAAGGTCAGCGTACCGATGATCGAACCGCACATGCCAATGCAGTGCAAGCTGCTAACCAGCCCCATGACAAACGCCACCAGATAAGACGTAGTGAACGCAGGGTCAAAAGGCATAGGGGCCCCGCATCACTACAACGTCAATATTCAACATATTTTTATTATTATTTAATTACTGGCAACCGACGGGGAAAATACCCCCAGGATCTGCGCTTGGATTTTTTCCGCCATGGCTTTACGGTTTTCAGCGTCACGGATGGGACGGCCAACGACAATATAATCCGCCCCGCTTTCAAACGCCATTTCGACAGTCACCACCCGTTTTTGGTCTTCCTCTTCGCGGTTATCGACCGGGCGGATACCTGGGGTGATGACCAGCAAACGGTGGTCAAGATGCTCCCTAAGCAAGGACGCCTCCAACCCTGAGGACACCACGCCATCGCAACCGATTTGCAAGGCGCGTTTGGCGCGTGACAGCACCAAATCGCGGATATCGCACTGGAAGCCCAAATCGTCCAAATCGCCACGGTCTAGGCTGGTCAAAGCCGTCACCGCCAACACTTTCAGGTTGCCCTTTTCTTTGGCGGCGGCTTCCATAATGGCATCGTTGCCGTGTATGGTCGCCAGATCGACGCCCTTGCCGCTTAAGGCCTTAATGGCACGGCCCACCGTAGCGGGGATGTCAAAAAATTTCAAATCGACAAAGACTTTTTTGTCACGCCGTTTCAGCCATTCAATAAACCCGAAATAATCACCGGACATGAACAGCTCCATGCCGACCTTATAAAAAATGACAGCGTCACCCAACTCCTCAACAAGCGCCTGCGCTTCAGGGATACTGGGCACATCCAAAGCCATAATCAGGCGTTCACGGACAGGTATGGGTTTACTGGACAAAAATAATTGCGACATAGGGGAAAATAAAAGCCAAAATAAGTAAAAGTTATTCGACGGACAAACCTTGTTGTTGCCAAGCCAGGAGGCCGCCTTCCATATTATAAACATTGGTAAAACCGGCCGATTTCAGGGCTGCCTGGGCTTTTGCAGAACGTTTGCCACTCCGACATTGCATAACAATCGCGCCATGCTGATGGACTTTAAGTTCGCCCATGCGGCTGTCCAACTGGCTGAGCGGGATATGCAAAGCCCCCGGGATATGCCGTTCCTGCCACTCATTATCTTCACGCACATCAACAATAATGGCATTTTTGGATGACTGCATGGTGGCGGCTTCTTTCGGCGACACACTGGCATCCGCCAGCACAACAGCATTGCTAAAACCCCATAACAACAGGGCGAAAACGCCTGAGCAACAATACCTTACCAAATTACGCATGGACACCCCCAAAGCAACGGTTAAATGTGCCTATATTACCGGAACTTGATGTATCGGTGAATGTTAAAATGCCTTAAGCTAACAATAATCTTCAGATAATGAACGCAACCCTGATACAAATGGCCTTGCTCATGGCGTGCGGAGTCGCTTGGGGCATATTCCGGCCAGCCGGGCTTTCCGCTAGGCATACCCGTGTGGTGCTGACCAACATAGTCTACTACCTGCTCATGCCGGCCATGATTTTGGAGGTTTTGTGGAAAACCGACCTCGGCATCCAGTCCTTACAATACACGGTGCTAGGCTGGGGCAGCCTCACCGTCGCCGTCCTTTGCGCCTGGCTAATCGGCAGACTTTTCAAACTAGAAAAAAAACGCCTTGGCACACTCATACTCGGCAGCACCTTCCCCAATATCACCTATTTGGGCCTGCCGATACTGGAACAAACTTTCGGCAGCTGGGCGCGGCCTGTTGTCATCCAGATGGATGTCTTCTCCGCCACCCCTTACCTATTTACCGTCGGGTTGCTCATCGCCCGCCATTACGGCGAAGAGGACCAGCACAAATCGCCGTGGTTGGCGCTCAACGCCCCACCGTTCTGGACGGCCGCCATTGCCGTGGCACTGAACATGAATGGAGTCATAGCGCCCGACTGGCTAATGGCGGCCTTGCAAAAACTGTCCGTTGCCGCCGCCCCTTTGATGATCGTTTCGCTGGGCATGGCGCTCGATTGGCAGGCGATAAGCTGGCGCAATATGCCTTACATGCCACCCGTATTATTGATTAAAATGTTCGCCATGCCTCTATGCGCCTGGTCAATCGCCAGCCAGCTTACCCTGGACGCACAGCACCGGGCCGCCACCGTGCTGGATTTGGCGATGCCCAGCATGTTGTTCGGCATCGTGTTCTGTGACCGCTTCCGGCTTGATAGCCCGTTGTATGCGATGATTGTAACCATAACGACCCTATCCAGCCTGATCACGTTACCCATTTGGTATCTGTTTTTAAGCAAATAAAAAAAGGGGCAGGTGTGCCCGAACAATTTTTAAGGCCAAACCACCCAAATTGCCGGGTTAAAAACCGTAGCAAAGATTACTATCCCAAAAATTGAAAGGTTTCGTAACCTATTGCCATACCCATAATTTTACATTTCCTAGCCAACACTTTCATGAAAAGAACATCGAATAGAAAATTGCCCAAAAAACCGCTGCACGGAAGCACCCGTTTAAACGACGCCACCGAAGAGATTGAGCTGGCTGATTTACGGGCGATCCGTGATGACGCGGCCTTTATGGTCACGCAAACCCAAATGCAGGACAACGAAGAAGATGCCATTGACCGTTTATTGGCCAATACGGGCTTTGATAATCCTGTCAATGACCCTGCTCTGCAGCAACCTTTAATAGATGAAGGCCAAGGTGACGGGCTAATGAGCACAGCGGATGATTTTGAACCGGACATGGAAAGGGTTTTTATGGTCGGGCCGATAGAAAAAGACCCGCATTTACTGGTGCAACCGCTGGCTGCCAAGGATACGGACAGATTCAGCGCTACTGAAAATGGGCTTGAGGTTATCCCTACCGGGATTGAACCTCTGGTCAATGAAAATTCAGATCAGGAAGCTCCCATTGCCGAACCAGAATTTAACCGTATACAAAATGAGCCTGTGCATAATGCAGGCATTGAACAGACAATACCTCCCGTAACCGAACCCGAAGCGGTTTTGTTTGCTGCTGAAGGTCTTGCAGATGAGGGCAGGGCAACAGAAATCCCCGGACAATTTGAGGCACACAGGGAGCCAATCATTGAACCCATATTTGTCGACACGCCTGTGCGCACTGTGGAAGATGCACCAGTGGATATTGCCATTGAACCTGAATCTCTATTGGATTCGAAAGGCGATGACGATGTAGCGCCCGTCACCAACGACATGGATGAGCGTTGGCAAGGGCAGGATCAAGATGCCCCACCCATACCGCAAACAAATACCGGAAACAGCCGGCAAATGCCGGAACCAAGCCCGTATAACCATGGCTTGGCACGGATTAACCTGATCACCTTGATTTTGAGCATCGCCGCGTCATTATCCACCATCGTGCTTTACTTCATATTGATGGACATGCGCCACGACTTGGTCAAACTCAATGAAATGATTGAAATTATGAAAGAAGACATCCAAATGGACCGCGAAGAACCGTCAATCCAAGAATGACCTTACCAAACGTGAATAAACCTGCACAAAAGCTAGTGGTCGCCATTTCATCCCGGGCATTGTTCAACCTTGACGAGTCCCATGCGATATTTGAGGCCGAAGGCAAAGAGGCTTTCTGCCGCTATCAGATCGAGCATGAAGAAGTGACCCTGGAGCCAGGCTATGGCTTCGCCTTGGTGAAAAAACTGCTGGCGATCAATGGGAAAAGCCCCGACGGGCCGTTGGTTGAAGTCATCCTGATCTCGCAAAACAGCGCCGACACGGGTTTGCGGATTTTTAACTCCATTGACCATTACGGGCTGAAGATCACCCGCGCCGCATTTACCAGCGGCGTGTCGCCGTTTTCTTATATCGCACCCTTCGGGGCGCATTTGTTCCTGTCCGCCAATGCCGAAGACGTCAGCAAAACCCTGGCGGCGGGCTTTGCCGCAGCGACCATCTTAAGCGGTTCCCCATCGACCCATCCCAACGACCAATTGCGCATTGCCTTCGATGGCGACTCGGTGCTATTTTCCGATGAATCAGAGCAGATATACCAACAGCAAGGCCTAAAAGCCTTTGCCGATAATGAACGCGCCCAGGCCAAAAACCCGTTGCCCGGCGGCCCTTTCAAAGACTTTTTAAGCGCGTTGCAGCATATCCAAAACCAATTTGCCGCCGATAACTCCCCCATCAGGACGGCACTGGTCACCGCCCGCTCCGCACCCGCGCATGAACGCGTAGTCAGGACGCTACGCACCTGGGGCATCCGCATCGACGAGGCCTTGTTTCTGGGTGGACTGCCTAAGGGGCCGTTTTTGCAGGCTTTTGATGCTGATATTTTCTTTGATGACCAAAAAGCCCACTGCGAATCCGCGGCGGAACATGTCACGACTGCCCATGTGCCACATGGGATTACAAATTCCCCATAAAACCTACCCTAGGGCATTTTCCCACCGCCCCCGCGGATACCTTTTATTGAAGGGCCAAAAGAGAGTGGCCTGACAGGAGCAATATGGCCACTCACCCCAAATCGGCATGCCTTTGGCCGCTGCTGATGCGTCCCCCTTCCAGGGCATCAAGGACATAGACTTTCCCGTCGCCATGTTGCCCACTATGCGCCACCCGCATGATGGTTTCAAAAATGACTTCCACTAAATTGTCAGGCGCGAAAATCTCCAGGCGTTTCTTAGGCATGAACGGGCGGTAATCTTGGACGTGTTGGGTGCGTTCCCGCCCAAACCCCTCGCAGTCCATGACTGTCATCCCGGGAAACCCCGGAATTTCCATCAATGCCATCGTCACATGGCTGAGCTTGTTGGGTTGGATATAGGCGCGTATTTCTTTCATGGGATTATTTAGGCTTCATCGGGTTCGGCAAAATAGCGGTACAGTGCGGGCAATAAGGTCAAGGTCAAAATACTGGCCGTCAGTAAGCCGCCGATAATCACCACGGCAAAGGGTTTTGCCGTTTCTGAACCCACGCTGGTGGACAACGCCGCCGGAAACAAACCCAACATCGCCATCATTGCCGTCATCACCACGGGGCGCAGGCGGCTAACCGAGCCATTGACAATCGCATCATGCAAGGATTGGCCTTCCTTGCGGAGTTTATTCAATTGCGACACCAAAATCACGCCATTTTGTACGGCAATGCCGAACAGGGCGATAAAACCGACGGCGGCGGACACGCTAAGGTTAATGCCCGTCGCCAACAGGATCAAAATGCCGCCGATCATCGCAAACGGCACGTTCATGACAATCAACAGCGCATTTTTGACGGACATGAACGCCCAGAACAGCAATATAAAAATCAGCCCCAGACTAATCGGCACGATAATCGACAAGCGTTTCATCGCCCGTTGCTGGTTTTCAAACTGCCCGCTCCAGACGATATGGTAGCCGGGCGGCAAATCAACTTGGGCGGCGACTTTTTGCTGCGCTTCGGCGACGAAGCTGCCTTGGTCGCGGTTGATCAGGTTACATTTGATCGCAATCCTGCGCATATTGTCTTCGCGGCTAATCCGTGACGCGCCTTGGTTGACCTTGATCGTTGCCAGTTCGGATAAGGGGATAAGTTGCCCTGTCGGGGTTTTCACGGTCAACGCTTCCAGGCCCGCCACGGAATTACGGGCGTTTTCTTCATAGCGCAAGGTGATGTCGAAACGCCGCTCCCCTTCCAGAAACTGCGAAGCCGCCTTGCCGCCCATACCAATTTCCATCACCTTTTCAACATCGGCGACATTGATGCCGTAGCGTGAGACTTTGGCGCGGTCAATGTCGACAATGACCTGCGCCAAGCCCGCCTGCTGTTCCGCCGCAACATCGGTCGCACCTTGGATGCCCGCCAGGATGTGCGTGACTTGGTCGGCACGGTCCTGCAAGGTGTTTAAATCACTGCCAAAAATTTTAATGGCAATCTCACCTTTCACCCCGGAAATGGCCTCTTCGACGTTATCTTGGATCACTTGCGAAAAATTGGTCAGGATACCGGGGAAAATTGCCAATTCCCTGTCCATCGCCTGCACCAGCGCGTCTTTGGACTTGTACCGCCAAGTGTCTTTGGGGTTAAGGTCAACCAACACTTCCAAGTTATTGAAGCCTTTGGGGTCAGTGCCGTCTTCCGGCCTGCCAAGTTGGGTCAGGATAGTCCTGGCTTCAGAAAAGGTTTCCAGTTTTGCACGGATTTTTTGCTCAAAGGCTTTCGAAGTTTTCAATGACACAGGCGTTGGCAAGGTAATGGTCAGCCAAATATTGCCTTCGTCCAGTTTGGGCATGAATTCCGTGCCAATGAAGCGCACCGACAGGAAACTCAACACCAAGGCCGCCACCGCCGTGGCAAAAACCAGCTTTGAATGCCTCAGCACCGCTTCGAGGATGCGCCGGTAATGGTGCTCCATCGCTGCCACCAACGGGTTATGGCTTTCGGCAAGCCTTGGCCCCAATAAATACGTCAGCATCGCCGGGACGAAAGTCAGGCTGAACAGCATCGACGCGACCAACGCGAAACTGAGCGTGTACGCCATCGGCGAGAAAATTTTCGCTTCGACTTGCTGGAAGGTAAAAATAGGCAAAAAGGCGATGATGATAATGGCCTTGGAAAACAAAATCGGCCGGCCCATTTCCGTCGCCGTGTTCAACAAAGATTGCCGCAGATGGCGGATGTCGGCATTGTGGCGTAAATCCAAGGTGACCTGCACCATGACCGCCTCGACCAAGACCACGGCGCTGTCGACGATGATGCCGAAGTCGATGGCGCCCAACGAAATCAGGTTGGCGGAAATGCCGCCTATATCCACTAGGATAAACGCGAACAGCAGCGAGATGGGGATAATCAGCGTCACCAAAAACGCCGCCAGAAAACGCCGCAGGAACACCAGCAAGATGGTCATAATCAGCGCCGCGCCTTCGAGCATATTGTGCATGACGGTATGCACGGTATGGCCGACCAGCTCGGTGCGGTCATAAATCGGGGTGATTTTAACCCCAGGCGGCAGGCCAAAATCGTTTAATTCTTTAATTTTTTGTTTAACCCCACCGATGACATCCACGGCATCCCGGCCTTTGATCAGCAACACCGTGCCTTCGACGACATCGTCGCGCTGGCCCATGCCGACGATGCCCGTGCGGGGTTGCGGGCCGACGCTAATGTCGGCGACATCTTTGATGCGGACTGGCACGCCGTCATTGCTGGCGACGACGATTTCGCCAATTTCCTCGGCGGTTTTCAACAAGCCACTGCCGCGCACGACCAAGGCCTCGTCGCCGTGTTCGATATAACCGCCGCCAGTGTTGGCATTGTTGGCGGCAATGGCGGCAAAGACTTGGGTCAATTCAAGCCGGTAGTTTTTCAGGCGGTCAGGCTTGGCGGAGACTTTGTATTCCTTGACCCCGCCGCCATTGGAAGTGACGTCGGCAACCCCTTGGACGGTGCGGATATGCGGTTCTATCACCCAGTCCTGGAGCGCGCGCTGTTCGATCAGCGGCAAATGCTTGGCGTCAATCACATAACGGTAAATTTCGCCAACCCCTGTCGATAAGGGCCCCAGCTTAGGGCTGGTGTCGGCGGGGATGTCGGCGTTTTGCAGATGCTCCAAGACCTGTTGCCGGGAAAAATAATCTTCGGCTTTGTCGTCGAAAGTCAGCGTCACCACCGATAAGCCGAAAATCGACACCGAACGCATGTTCATCAGATGCGGCAAGCCATTCATGACCCGCTCTATCGGCAAGGACACCTGCTTTTCCACCTCTTCAGGTGCTTGCCCGGGATATTGGGTCACCACTTGGACAAAAACATTCTGCACGTCGGGAAAAGCCTGCACGGGCAAGTTCTCAAAAGCGATGATGCCGGAAACAATGATCGCCACCGTCGTGCCAATGACCATCAGGCGTTGTTGCAAGCAAAACGCGATGAGCTGTTCAATCATGTCAATAATCCCTTTGTGCTGTTATGGGTTGCCGCCGTCGGTTTCGAGCTCTTCTTCCGCCCTTAGCATCAATGCGCCCTCTGTCACCAAAAGCTCGCCAGGCTGCAAGCCTTGGGCGATGACGGCGGTGTCTTTCAGCCGCAGGCCAATTTTCACCGGACGTTGTTGGTAGTGGTTTTCGTCTAAAGCAACAAACACATAATCGGCATTGCCTTCAGTGAATACGGCGGTCAAAGGGATCATGACCGCCTTGTTATCTGGCCCGCTTTCCACCGTGATATTGGCATACATGCCCGGCAACAAGCGTCCGTCAGGGTTGGGCAAATCGCAGCGCACTTGTACCGTGCGGGTGTTCTCGTCCAGCACTTGGCTGATGTACTGCACGGTCGCGGGGAAGCGTTCATCGGGATAGGCGGGCACGGTGATCGAGAGCCTTTGCCCTAATTTGATTTTGCCGATATTGATTTCAAAAACCTCCATCAGCACGGTCAGGCTTTTGATGTCGGAAACCACGAACAAGGGCGCGTCCAGATCGGGGCGCACTTCGGTGCCGGGCGTGACATTGCGTTCGACCACAATGCCCGGAACAGTCGCACGCAAGGCGAAATGCCCGTCGCTTTGCCCCGCTGCTATATGCAAATTTTTCAGCCTATCTTGGGCGCGGCGCACTTCGCTGCTGGCGCGGCTTAAATCATCTTGCGCCTGTTCCAGTTCCTTGCGCGACACGGCTTTTCCGGCATAAAGCTCTTGTTGGCGGTTAAAAGCATGGTTCGCGAACATCAAATCCGCCTGCGCCTTGGCAAAATCGGCTTCGGCATTGGCGACATCAGGGCTGTCCAATTCCAACAATACCGAGCCCGCTTGCACTGGTGTGCCTAGCGCGACGGGCTTGCCTGTCACACGCCCTGAAACGGAGGAACTGATCCGTGAGGTCAGGCTTTCGTTATAAGTGATCTTACCCGCCAATGGTTCTAGCAAAGGATGTTGGGACAGGCTTAAACGGGCGGTTTTGATGTAGGCTTTTTTCGGTGAATCCGCCGCCAAATACACTTGCCCCGCCACTTTTGGCGGTTGCGGCAAGGGCCGGGGGGGTTCGGCTGGACCGGAACAGGCTGTCAACAGCGCCGCCATCAACAGCCCCGCTAAGAAACTGGATTTGCTTTGAATTTTATGGGTCATTTTTTTAATATTTATACAAACTCAATTTAGGGTTATTAAGAGCCTATAAAAGGCAACCCAATTTATCTCCCGTTCCCACGCGGCGCATCACTGCCCACAGTTAAGAACTTTATATTTATTATCAATAATATAAATCAGATGTAGGTCGGGTTAGCGATAGCGTAACCCGACGCGACCAGCATCCAAAATGCCGGGTTACGCTGACGCTAAGCCGACCTACGAATTCGTAATACATTGTTAAACTACATTAAACTCTTAACTTAATGGCAGTGACGCGGCGCGTGGGAACTAGGACGAAAAGTAACCCCATTGTCTTATTTGCCCAATGCGGGGCGGGGCATTCAAAATACCCATAACGGTAATAAACGTTTCCGGCTTTAAGCCTTTCGTGTTTTTCGTGGACAACCGCATCAGTCAGGTAAGTTATTGTGTGAAAAATATGTTTTATCGTTAGCAGGTTCCACGCCCACCGCTTTGGCCAAATCATAATAGGCATTAGTACGGGCAATCAGTGCCGAATAATAATCCCGCATGACATTCTTATAACTGCGTTGCGCCTCAATAAAATCCAGGACACTGGTCGCGCCCCGGCTATAGGCCAGTTCGGCACTATTGCGCACCACCACGGCATCATTGAGCAAGCCGTCTTCGAAACGGCGGACGATTCTGTCGGTGCTGTGCCAAGTCGCCAAGGCACTGGCCACATCAGTGCGGATACCGAGTTCGGTTTGTTCCGCCACCAAGCGGCTTTGGTTGAAATTGACCGCCGCTTTGTCAGCTTCGCCTTTATATTGATAAAACAAGGGCAGCGGCACACTGACACCGACAAAGCCGGAATTCAGCGCGTTGTTGCTGGGGTCACGCGCATAACCCGCCGTGACGGTGACATCGGGATATTTAAGCCGATGCGCCAATTCCAGTTCCTTATCAGCCTGGGCGGCACGGAGTTGGTCAGCCTGCAAATCAGGGCGTTGTTGCAAGGCTTTGGCGATCAACTGCCCGTTGCCAAGGTTCTGCCCGATGTCTTTGACTTCAGGCCACTGTTCTTTAGCCTCAAAGGTTAAGCTTTGTTCAGGCCAACGCAGGATCATCGCCAAATGGGCCTTTGCCTGTTCCACCGCCGCTTGCGCATTATCCAAATCCGATTCGGCGCGCACGGCTTCCATTTTGACCCGCAGGAAATCCGATTCGGCTATATCCCCGCTGTCCAGGCGCAAGCGGTTGGCTTTGGCTATGGTTTGGTAATGGCCGGTGATTTCTTGCGCCAGCCAACGATTTTTTTGGGCTTGCAACAGACCATAATAGGCATGCCTGACCATATTGGAAAATATCCGCAGCGCATCGCGGAAATCGCTTTCAGCGGCTTGGGTGGCGAAACCGCTGCTTTGGATACGCAAACCGCGTTTGCCCGCAACTTCAAGCAATTGGCTGAAAGAGAAATACTCGGCAGGCCCGCAGGAAACGCCAGGGCTCTGGCTGCAACCGGTCGCGCTGGCGCCATTATTGAGGTTACCGCTGAGCTCGGAAAGCTGGAAACTGAACGTGGGGTTAGGTATCGCCGAGGCGATCACGGCATCGGCCTGGGATTGGCCGATATTGTATTGCGCGGCGATCAGGTCAAGATTGCGTTGGTAGAAAATGGCCATCACTTCGTCTATGGACAATTCCTTATTGGCGCCATGGGCGTCAATAACGACCAGTGAACTGGACAACAGCAGGAAAGCCGTTAATTTCAAATAAATTTTTTTCATTCGTTTTAGCGATGCCAAAAATGCCAGGCCCATAGGCTTTGTTAAATCAGCCACAGTTGTAGCATCAATGCAAATCCGCTTCAATGTCCGTGTTAAACCAAGCCCAAAAATCCGCCGCTTTTTTGGCCAGATACGCAGGCCTAGGAAACATCGCTTTAGTGCCGGTTTTTCCACTTTCACGCAATACCCCATGGGCGTCCGGAAGCGCATCTCCGGTATTTGGGCACAGGTGGGGGCCGGATTCCGACTGCCCTTTGCGTTTGCTTATCGTTGTGTTTTTATCCTCCCCCCAAAAGGCGATATCTTGGGTGGATTCTTTTTCGGCCGCCAGTACGTCTATGGAAACAGGTTGGGTAGAAATGAAAATAACTACGGTGTAAGCCGCTATTTTATGGAAAATAACTTTCATGGACTTCTTCTCTTCGTTTGTTAAGCATTTGGGCATCTTAAAAACTTGTTAAACACTAGCTTCTAATAGACACCTGTTTCTTGATATAGCCATTTTCATGCCATCGCACCCTTAAAAATAACAATTGTTTTTATATTCATTTAGTTGCATTATCAATAATGGATAAATTTAAATCTCCGCCCCAATAACAATTAAAAAATAAATCGGAAAAGGTTTATTTCAACCGTTTATATACCCCATGCGGCCTATGCCGTTGGACACGTCCACGGGCTTTCTTTGACGATGTCTTCGAATGAATTGGCGGCCCTGTTGGGCAATACTAAAGCTTGAATTGGTTTCAGGGGCAGGCCATGCAGCCCCTGTCACCCATGCCCGGCAAATCAATGCATTAATTGCAGCCTTTTTGGGCACCAAACCGACCGGGCAAAATCCCATTGACGTATTTTAAAGTGGACCAGCCTATGAAAACCAACAAAACCACGGTTGCCTTCCTTTTGTTCGGCTTCACGGCCTTGGCCATCGCTCTGGCCGTTTATGTCAAGCCGCCGGTTGTGCAGGAACTTTCCCGCACCGAAAGCTTTGGCGAGCTAACGGTGACACGGCCGCTATGGGGATCGCAAGGCCTGGCGATAGTTTTTGCTGATACTAAAAAGTTTCCGGCAAGCATTTTGGGGCGGCGTGTGGCGGCCCTTGGGATGGTCGCGGCCATTATCAATCCATGGCCATTTTTCAAGTGCTTTAATGCCGCCACCGGGCAGTGCCTTGATACCAACGCCGCCGCGACATCAATAGCCAGCCTGTTAAAAGGATTGCCGCCAACCTCAACAAAACCGCTGGTAATTGCCGGCATCTCCGAGGGGGCATTGCTGCCATTTCTCAATGCCCAGTCAAGCCAGGCCAATACGGCAACTAACCTCGCCATTGATTTTTCGGTCAACTTACCTGACGGTTTGGCTGTGTGCCCGCCCCTAGCCGGCCAAGACCCAAAAAATACCTTGGTTGCGTCCACTGCACTGAAAGGCCATTGGCGGCCGGTCTGGACAGACCATCCTGCCGGGCAAACTGCGGTATTTATTAAGGCCATAGGCAACACCAATACGCGGATTGCGGCTTATGACACGCCGCTAGACGCCGTATTGCTTGAAGAACTAAAGGCAAGCCTAGGCCAAACCGACCCGTCTTCACCGCCGCTGCCTTTGGTCGATGTGCCTGCCGCCAAGCCCAACGGCACCATTACGGTTTTTTATTCCGGCGACGGTGGCTGGCGTGACTTGGATAGAGCCGTGGCCGGGGAAATGGCGGCCCAGAACTATCCGGTGGTGGGCGTTGATGCGTTGCGTTATTTTTGGGAGCGCAAAACACCGGGGCAGGTGGCCGCCGACCTGTCCGCAACAATGGCTTATTACCGGAACAACCGGGGGATAAAATTTTTCGTATTGGCAGGTTATTCTTTCGGCGCCGACATCTTGCCTGCCGTTTACAACCGTTTGCCGCAGCAAGACCAAGACAGTGTCAGGTTATTGGTATTGCTGGCATTGGCGAATAACGCCGATTTTGAAATCCATGTCTCGGGCTGGCTAGGGCAAAACGCGGGTGAACTTCCCCAAGCGCCTGAATTGGCTAAAATACCGAAAACGAAGATTTTATGCATTTATGGCAAGGAAGAAAAATCTGAAACGGCCTGTACCGGTTTGCAAAATAGCGACGCCAACATTTTGGAACTGCCCGGCGGCCACCATTTTGATCAGGATTATCCCAAACTAACCCGGCAAATTCTGGATGTCTACCGTCAACATGGCATCAATTGACTTGAGCCTTTCACCACACTTCATCTAGCCTATGACCCGCGAAACATTAAGCAGGATTACCCAAAAAACCGTTCATTTGTTGCCAGTGGTTTTATTCGCTTGCGCGCTTTACATCGTCCATACCCAGCTAAAAGCGCATAACTTGGGCGACATCCTGTCATCGTTGCAAACCATGCCGGCGCGGATTATTTGCGCAGCTTTGGCGCTGACAGTGATTAATTACCTGGTGCTGGCGGGTTATGACTGGCTGGCCTTACGTTTCACAGGCTACAGCCAAGTCCCGGTGCCCAAAATGATTGCGGCGGCCATGTTAAGTTATGCGATCAGTAATAATACCGGGCATGCCTGGGCGGCAGGCGGCTCGATCCGTTACCGGTTTTATTCAAAATGGGGGGTGGCGGGCTGGGACATTTTAAAAATATCATTATTCCAAACAGCCACCTATCTTTTAGGTGCATTGAGTTTGGGGTTGGCCGGCAGTTTGCTCTTGCCGCACTATTTATCAACCAAAATTCAAGAGCCGCAAGCCATCCATTGGGTCAGTTTGGTTTGCGCCGCGGCATTACTGGCCTATTGGGCGGCTGTCCTGCTGTGGCGCAAACCGCTCGCCATTAAGGGCTTCGAATTAGTTTTACCGTCGCCAGCGATGACACTATCCCAAACGGTGGTGTCCAGCCTCGATATTATCCTGTCGGCGCTGGTGCTTTGGGCATTGTTGCTCGGTAAGGTCAATATTGGTTTCGGCGCCTTCCTGGTGGTGTTTGTGGTGGCGCAGGCCGTGGGCGTGATTAGCCAGGTGCCTGGCGGTATCGGCGTGTTTGAAAGCACTTTTCTATGGCTCATGTCGGATATCGAAGCGATTGATCAACATTTAATTTTAATCGGCGCATTGCTGCTGTTCCGGGTCATTTACTACTTCGTGCCGTTGCTGCTGGCCGGCGTTGGCCTGCTGGGTTACGAGATTTACAGCCGGCGGGGGATGATAGCCGAAGGCAGTACGGCGCTGCGGCAAGCAATAACGGCCATCGTGCCACAACTCTATTCGCTATTGCTGTTGCTGGCCGGCGGTATTTTGCTGGCTTCCGGTTCGATGCCTGCAAACTCGGCGGCAATGGGCTGGCTATGCAAACTGGTGCCCTTGCCCGTCATTGAGCTGTCGCATCTTACAGGCAGCCTGATTGGTGTACTGCTGTTATTCTTAGCACGGGGCATCCGGCTCAAGATTGATGCGGCTTGGTACGGCAGTATGTTGCTGCTGGGTTTGGGCACCGTTGCTTCGCTGCTCAAGGGGTTTGATTGGCGGGAAGCCTCGGTGTTGTTGTTGATACTGCTGTTGATGTCACCCACGCGCAGTTATTTTCAACGCCAGTCATCGTTGTTGCACATGTCTTTTTCAAAATCCTGGTCGGCAGCCATTGTGATGGTGCTGGCGGGCTCAATTTGGTTAGGTTTTTTTGCTTACCGGGATGCCAGCTACGCGCACGAATTATGGTGGCAGTTTTCCTATGAAGACAACGCGCCAAGGTTTTTACGGGCATTGCTGCTGATAGCGGTAGTGACGGTGTCCTTGGGTTTGGCGCGGTTGCTCAGTGTCGCCCCACCCCACTTGCCGACGAAGCCATCGGCAACCGAGCTGGCTGAAGCACAGCGCTTGGTCTGGCAAGGCCAGCAAACCCAAGGGTTCCTGGCCTTGCTGGGCGATAAGCAGCTGTTTTGGAATCCTGGGCGTAACGCTTTCATCATGTATGCGATAACGCCGCAATTCTGGATAGCCATGGGTGACCCGGTCGGTGAACCCTTGGCTTGTGCAAACCTACTTTGGCAATTTGAGGAGCAGGCCGACCGTTTTGGCGCAAAAGCCGTGTTTTATCAGGTCAGCCAGGAATGGTTGCCGCATTACCTTGATTTAGGCTTGTCGTTGTTCAAACTGGGGGAAGAGGCGCGCGTAAATTTGGCAACCTTTAGCCTGCAAGGTAAGCGGCATGACGCCCAGCGCAGCGCCCGCAATAAATTCGGCAAAACCGGTTACGTCTTTGAAATATTGTCAGGGGCGGCCGTGGATGCCGCGTTACCAAGCTTGCGGCAGATTTCCGATGCGTGGCTGGCGAACAAAAACACCCGCGAAAAAGGGTTCTCGCTGGGTTTTTTCGACGAAGATTATTTACGCCGTACCGATGTTGCCGTGATAAAAAACGGGTCAGGGCACATCAAGGCGTTTGCCAATCTCTGGCAAACCGCAAGCCATCAGGAATTATCCATCGACTTGATGCGTTATGACCCGGACAGTCCGAAAGGCATCATGGATTTTTTGTTTGCCGAGCTGTTGCTATGGGGTAAGGCCGAAAATTACCATTGGTTTTCGTTAGGCATAGCACCGTTGGCCGGGCTGGAACGCCGGCCTTTGGCGCCGTTGTGGCATAAGATTGGCGCCACCATTTTCGACATGGGCGACCAATTCTACAATTTTGAAGGGCTGTACGAATACAAGGCGAAATTTTTACCGCAATGGCAACCGCGCTATCTGGCTGCCCCGGCAGGTTTAGCCATGCCCCGCACATTAATGGCGATCACCCGGCAAATTTCAGGGGGCTGGCAAGGGATTTTTAGCAAATAGGGACATGACAATCCCCGGACACATCTTGGGCTTTCCCTTAACCCCCCAATAGTGGCTAAAAATATCCCGCTTATTGGTCTTGTTCAGTTTTAGGTTTGTGGTTTGCAGGGGGTTTGCTGACTACCGTTTCGGCAGCGACTTGTTGTTCGGTGGTTTCCGCGTAAGCATCGTCAAACGGTATAGGTGCCGCAGAAATTAAAATTAACGCCGTATACCGGGCCAGTCTGTGGATATGTTTCATCATAAAATTTCCTCTAAGAATTTAGCTTGGGCCTGCCGATGCCCGTAACAAGCATCAACAGGTTATCAGCCAATTCCATGCCATTTATTAAAACAGCAACAAATTCAAAGGGAAGTGGGTTTTATAGACCGTATCCCCTAAAAATAGCGGAGGGCGATTGGTTGAAACAAACCATAATGGCCGGGGTTTATCAACTACTACCGGCAACCCATACGGCATGCCTTGTGGCATAGTTTTGCTAGCCTATGGCAAGCGTTTTACTGCTGCAATCATGGGCTGGAAACCGCGTAACTTCAACTAAACAGCATTGCCCTAACCATTACCGGGCATCAGCTTAAGCAGCCAAGAGGCAAAGCTTTCACGGCTCCGTGAGCAAATAATGACCTTGCCTTGCCCTGAAAACTTCAGCACCATGCCTTCGCCGCTGGTGACGCTGTTGACAATTTGACCGAAAAAGCCGCCACTGTTGCTGGTGGCGACTGTGATTTCATGATGCAAACGGCTATCCCAGGCCACCACATGGGCGTTGTCGATAACCACATCCTTGCCGGGCTCGACATCAATCGCAAAGCTGGAGCCAAAGCCTGACACCGCCAGCTTGCCCATGCCGGTGGCTTCCATGATAAAAAATCCGCCGGTGCCGCCAAACAAAGCCGAACCGACATTTTGGGTACGGACATTCAGGCTGACCCCGCTTTCCGCCGCGACAAACGCGCCATCGGTGAGCTTATAGCTGGCATGGCCGACTTCCAGCACTTCAATCGCCCCCGGCAACGTCGGTGACAACAGGCAATCGCCATCACCGCGTGTTGCTTCGATATGGGTTTGGAAGAACGATTCGCCATTGGCAAAGCGGCGCATCAACGCACTGCCAATGCCGCCCGTGATTTTGCCTTTCAAGTCCAAGGCGCTTTCCATCATGACCATCGCATTAGATTCGCAATAGATTTTTTCACCGCGTTGCATGCTGACATGCAAAAATGGGTCGACATCACCAGTAACGGTAAACTGTGCCATAAGCTGATATCCTCTAGGGTAGGTTTTATTAAAATTGAAGGGTTCAAGCGAAAGCAATCAGGCTTAAAAAAAGCCAGCCACAAAGATACCAGATTGGGATATTAAAGAAAGCGTGGACAGATCAGAAACAGCATTAAGGAACACCTAAGAATGGATGCGCATACTCGGCTTAAGCCAACGTTAGACAATAGTCGTTAAGGAATCCATGAATAACTATAATTTGACTTCAATCCAAGAAAAAAATGGAAATTGTTATCTTCAAACTTCCTTTTATCAACTTCCAGTATATGCCTCAAAAGAGTTGATTGAACGAGTACTTGAAAATGATTTACTTGAAAATATCCATGACATTTTAAAATCAGGAAAAGTTGAGTTATTCTGGGCGGATGAAAAACAGAATATGATTTTTATAGATAGACTATTATCCAAAAATCCTGATGCGTCATTTTTGCCCAATGGATTAAAAGACCAAATACTCAATGCATCTTTGAGAAAGCAACCTTATAGTTTTTTTGTTGAGAGAGGTATTTCACAAAACTCAAGAGGCTTATTTGAAATGAAACTTAGGTTGTCCTGTGAGGCAAAGCCACATAAAAAAGGTTTCAAGCATGGCTATAAGCTTTCTATTGTTGCAGGCACTTTTCTTTATCTACTATTGGTAGATAGTGATTTGAAAATAGTCTCAGTTACCGAAAAAGAGGAATACATACTGCCAAACAAGGCATTTATTAAACCCGAAATAACTTGCAGAGAAAATTAAATGTCTAACCCAACGCTCCAGCGGAGCTTTGCGTTAGGCGCTAAAGGAGGTCAGCGATGAATAAAGGTGTGGTTTCATATCAATGTTCATGTGTAGGTATTAATTTCAATGATTATAAAATTGAAATTAACGCGCTTCCTTTATTGGGCTTTGCAATTAAAGCAGACGGCTCTCTTTTGGAAATAGATGTGGAATTAGTTGATATATTTGATGAATCAACAGCAAATAAGTTGGCTTATGATTCGGTCTGTAAATTACTAGACCATATTTGCCTGATGTTTTTAGTAAAAATTGGTGAACCACGTCAAATTCGTATTTCACTTCCTCAAAAATTTGAGTCAGAAGTTCGTTTGGCTGTACATAACATGTATCAAGCGCAATTTATAGAAAATGTCCAGCCTCAAGTTTTCCCTAATCCAAAAAGCTTGGATTCATTAAAAATGCAAGTTGAAAATTATTGGGGTTCTCACAATGTACGTATGAGGCTTTTTCGAAATTCAATATCACAAGAAGATCCGGTAACTAGATATTTGCTCTTATACAATGTGTTGCTTTTTATACATTCTGATCGGCAAAAAGAACTTGATAAATGCATTGCTAAGATTGATACGAATGTAGAACATAAACCAAGCCCCAAAGATAATAAACCTGAAACTATTTATACCCGCCTAAGAAACGAAATTGGGCATAATAGACAAGGTGTCAAATCTCAAACTACTATAAAAGAAATAACAGAGCAGCTATCAAAGTTTACTGATATTGTTAAGCAAGTAGTTCTTAACCCATAATCCGTGTAGCGGTGTTCCGTCCAGCCTAACAAACCAATCAAAGGGATGCGCTGCCCGTTGGCGGTTTTGGGGTTTTGTTTTTATCAAGGTTCGGCGGCTTCGCTTAAGCCCGTAGAGGCGGCGTGCCCCCCCCCTTAACGTAACGTTATGCACCGTTTGGGCTCCCCAGCCACTTTCCATAACCCCCGCTTCCCTGTATTCTATAAAAAATCATCACTTTGTTGACGCTTAAACCATGTCTAACCAAACCCTTGATATTTCCTGGAAAAACTACCTCACGCTCTGTAAACCCAACGTGGTTTTGGAAATGCTGTTCACCGCCGTGGTCGGCATGTTGCTTGCCGTGCCCGGAATGCCGCCGATTGCGACCGTTTTTTATGCCACGTTAGGCATCGCGCTTGCCGCTTCGTCAGCTGCCGCGATCAACCATTTCATCGACCGCAAGGCCGACGCGCAAATGGCCCGCACCGAAAACCGCCCTTTACCTAAAGGCAATTTGACCGCAACCAATGTCATGGCGTTTGCCATTGTGTTGGGGGCCGCTTCGATGCTAATCCTGGTGCTGATGGTCAATGTCCTGACCGCGATTCTGACTTTTTTGTCGCTGTTCGGTTATGCGGTTGTTTATACGCTGTATCTGAAACGCGCCACCCCGCAAAACATCGTCATCGGCGGTGCGTTTGGCGCGACCCCGCCATTATTGGGCTGGTGCGCGATGACCGATAGCATCCACCCTTATGCCCTGCTGTTGGTGCTGATTATTTTCGTTTGGACACCGCCGCATTTCTGGGCATTGGCCATTGCCCGGCGCGAGGAATACGCCAAGGTCAATATCCCCATGTTGCCGGTCACGCATGGTGTGGAATTCACCCGCTTACAAATCTTGCTGTACACCGTATTGCTGCTCATCGTCACGATATTGCCTTATTTGACGGGCATGAGCGGGCTGATCTATTTAGGCGTGACGTTGCCTTTAGGGATTTTCTTCATTTATCTGGCGGTCTTGATGATGCGCACCAAAGATAACAAGACCGCGATGAAAACCTTTGGTTTTTCCATCGTTTATATCACCGTATTGTTTGCGGCCTTACTCATCGACCATTATGTTTTCCTAACGCTATGACTTTCACCCACCACGAAGAAACCCCGTATCCTGAACACCCTTTCGCGGAAATCGTCCGCATCCTCGGCAAAGGCAAAAAAGGCTCCAGGCCATTGACGCAAGAGGAAGCCCACCGTGCCATGAAAATGATTCTGGCGGATGAGGTCTTGCCCGTGCAGCTAGGCGCATTTCTGATGCTGATGCGGGTGAAGGAAGAAACGCCGGACGAATTGGCGGGCTTTGTCCAAGCCGCGTGGGAATCGTTCCAAATTGACAATGGCGGCCTAGTGGATTTGGATTGGTCGTCGTATGCGGGCAAACGCCGCCATTTGCCGTGGTTTTTGCTGTCCGCCTTGCTACTCGCCGAGAACGGCGTCACCGTGTTCATGCACGGCGCCAGCGGCCATTCGGCAGGCCGTCTATACACCGAAAACATGTTGGAATACTTGGGCTTAAGCTGCGCCAATTCGGTGGCGGAGGCCAGGCAACAACTGGAACAGCGGCGGTTCAGTTATTTGTCATTGGAACATTTCTGCCCAAAGCTGCATGAAATCATTGAATTGCGGCCGATACTCGGTTTGCGCTCGCCGGTACACACGCTGGTCAGGTTGTTAAACCCGTTCAACGCCCCCTACAGCATCCAAGGCATCTTCCACCCCAGTTACCGGCCCGTCCACCAACTAGCCGCCGCGTTATTGCAACAACCGCACATGGCGGTTTTGAAGGGCGAAGGCGGCGAGACCGAACGTAACCCGGATATGGAATGCTTGGTGCAAAGCGTCCATCATGGCGAGCTATCCGATGAAAACTGGCCCGCCCTGTTTCCGCGCCGCCATGTCAAACCAGAAGGGCTCGACCCCGAACAACTGGGCCAACTTTGGCAAGGCGATTTCATTGATGAATTCGCCACCGCATCGGTGATAGGCACAGCGGCAATTGCCCTGAAACTATTGGGCAAGGCGGATACCCAACAACAGGCACATGAATTGGCCATGGAATACTGGAAAGCACGGGACCGTTTGAAATTTAACCGTCCGTAAACCCTTCGCCAGTTTACCAAAGCCAAGGACAATTGGGCGGTTTCATGGCGGGCATTATTGGCCAACTTAATAAGCCCTATTTGGGACGGGCCTTTAAAACCCGTCCCGCCTTCTTAAACGGCCCGCTTACTTTTCCCCTGCCGCCGTTTCTGCGGCAGCTGCTTCAGCAACTTCCTCACCGACAGGGGCGGCCTCTTCTTCCGCTGCTGCGGCTTCAACTGGTGCAGGCTCTGGCTTCACCATAGGCTCAATAAAAGCGATGAACCAATCTTGCCCCTTAACATTGTCAAGGTCAGGGTCATTTAAAATATCGCCGGCTTCGGGCAAGCTACCGCGGCTCCTGGAATTTTCCAGGGCTTGCAGGCAGGCGTCAAAATCACTGCGCAAAGCATAAATACAGGCCAAATTATACGAAGCCGTACCCGCTTGGATCCTATTGGCCGTTTCAAATTGTTGTTGGGCCAACGTATATAACACATCATCCGCCCCAACGTTTTTTAGCCTTGCCAAATCCATATAAGCCACGCCGCCGTTAATCGCCGCGCCCAAATAGTCCGGGTTAATCAGCAAACAAAAAGCAAACTTGTTGATCGCATCCTGATAGATGCCTGCCGCCACCTCACCTTCTTTCGTTTTGGCTTGGTTCAACAAGGCGAAACCCCAGTTATATAAAGCATCGGCACGGATAGGATCATCCAACAACACCTCGGCATAGCCCGCATAAGCGCTTTTAAACAGCTGGTCGGCAGTATTGCCTTCGCTATTACGCGCTTGCTGGGTTTGCTTGATGGTGGCGGACAGCTTGGATTTTTTAGTGAACGATGATAATAATGACATGACGGCTCCGGCTGAATGGTTTATGGGCTAAAGGGTTTATGGTCAAAACCGTTATAGAATAACAGCTCATCCTTATAACGACAGGCGCTATTGTAAACCAAGCATGAACGAAATTATCGACACGACGCTAAAAGAAAAAATCAACCTGGAAACTTCGCAAATTGCCTGGCGCGGATTGCAACGCTTTTTCGCCCAAGGCCTCGCGGTTAATGTCGCGCCAGAATTGGATCTGGTCGAAGTTGCCTATCAATTTTCTAATGACAACAAATCCCAAGTTGCACAATGGCTGGCAAACCAGCAGATAGGTTTAGTGACTGACCAACAGGCGTTGGCTTGGTGGGAGGATGACACGGCGGTGTGGGCGGTCGTGGTTAAACCTTGGCTTTTGGTGCAAGGATAAGATTAGCCCGGCTCTCATAGACGGTGTAAAAATAAAACCGGCTCCCCGCAAATTTTCCATAAAGGCCAGAGGCCTTACCATTACGGATCGAAAACTGCCGGAAATAACCTGATCCTGTCCTCAAGCCCCGTATCAGATAAGATGGCGCAACGCACTTATGCTCTACGGGGCTATCAAAGACACTAATTTTGCATGGGCATTAGCTTAAGGACAGCAAAACCAATGGGTCAGTATTGTTCACTTACCGCACTACCGTGCATTGCCGGGTCGCTAAATGAATGCTTGCCGGTTTCGATATGGCCAGCAAAGCGGCGGAGGAACGTGGCCTGGCCTTTCACTTTGACAGAAAAGTCATACCAATAAGCACTTTTCCTCATCGGCAAGTATAGTTTGAATTCACTAAACGCCCCAACCTGATGGGCTGAATTAAACTCAGACTTATAGTATTTATTGGCGGTCAGCTTAAACACGCAAGGGGCATCACCTTGGTTAGTCAACTTGATGACTAATTCGCCATATAATTTATTATATGAAACCGAAACGTCAGGGTTGGCATGGCCAGCCACTAGGGCTTGTTTGGCGTTGCCCATAAAATGGCGATGGAAACCATTGGGGCCCAGCACCCATAAATCGTATGCGCCGGTGCTGCTTAGCTTCCAAGAACCCGCCAATTTTTTGCCAGGCTCAACGGTATAACGGCGTGGAATGGCGTCTAAATTCAGCCTGTCATAAACATGGAACACCGCCGCCGCTTTTCCGGTATTGGAGAATTGCAAGCTTACTTTAGGCTCGCCCGTTACAGGGCTGAGCTTAATGGTACTGCCCACTTTCAATTCATAAGGCAAGCTACGGGCTGGACGCACACCTGCTTTTTGGACTGGCAATGAAATCGTATCGGGTGTGGCAGGCAGGGTTTGCCCAGGTAACGCACGCGCTAAATTGGCAAGATCCGCCGTGTTTGGCAATGAGCTGAAAAACTCGTTGTCATTGGGGTCTTTGAAGTTGAATATCGAAGTCATATCGCCACAAACAGCACGTCTCCATGGGCTGATATTGGGTTCCGCCACGCCAAACCGTTCTTCTATAAAGCGGATAATTGAAGTATGATCAAATACTTGCGAGTTGACCCAGCCACCTTTAGTCCAAGGTGAAATGACATACATGGGCACACGCGGCCCAAGGCCGTAAGTCCGGTGCAATAATTGTTCTTCTTCGGCGTTGTTATGGTAGCTGACAAGGTGCTCATGATACTCGCCGGTTGTGTCGACAGTCGATGCGCCTGCCAATTTTGCCTTACTGGGGTCGGCATCCCATTTTGTATAAGATGGCGCGGCGGCAGGTGGGACATGGTCGAAGAAACCGTCGTTCTCATCGAAATTAACGATGAATACGGTCTTGCTCCAAACTTCAGGATTAGAAGTCAGTGCGTCTAAAACCAAAGCCGTGTAATCAGCGCCTTGCGCAGGGCTAGACGGGCCAGGATGCTCCGATCCTTCAGCGGTAGCAACGATCCACGAAACTTGCGGCAGTTTGTTGGCCAACACGTCTTCCTTAAGTTTGTCCAAATCACGCGTGCTGACACCACGGTCACGCAAGTTTTGTGAATATCCTGGATTCTGGAACCAAGCATCACGGAAACTATGGAAGCCGGCCAACGAGTTATCAGTGAAATTATCATCCATGTTTTCATAAACTTGCCAAGTGATTCCGGCAGCTTCCAGCCTTTCCGGATAAGTAGTCCAAGTGTAGCCGCCATCGTTGCCAGGGTTGGAATCGAACCAGTCGTAATCGTTATATGTCGCCGGGCCGTTACCTAACGCCAAGGGATCGTTGCTACCCGTTTGCAAGAATAGGCGGTTGGTATTGGTGCCGCCTTGGAACGAACAATGGTAAGCATCACAAATGGTGAAGGCGTCGGCAAGCGCGTATTGGAAAGGCATGTCCTCTTCAGTGAAATAGCCCATTGAGTGGTTATATTTGGCTTTTGGCCAAGCATTCATCCTGCCGTTATCCCAAGCATATTGGGCATTTGTCCATGAATGGGGGGTTCCTGTCACGCGCATGTACTCAAAATGCTGGACGGTATTCAAACGGAACGGTGCAACCACTTTAACAGGGTCGGTTGATGAATAATTGGGCTGGTACCAAACGTTTTTCCCTTCAATACCGTCTTTGTTTGCAACTGGAATCGGGAAAGGGTCGGCAAAGCCGCGCACACCATTTAGGGTGCCGAAATAATGGTCAAAAGAACGGTTTTCTTGAGTCAGGATAACGATGTGCTCGACATCTTTAATGGTGCCGGTGCGGTTGTTGGCTTCGATAGCCAGGGCCCGTTGAATGGCAGGAGGGAATACAGAAAGGGCTAGGCTTGCACTGGTAGCGGATGCAAGGGTGGAAAGGAATTCTCTCCGGGTTTGTTTAATCATGGGGAAGCTCCTGTACATTTTAGGTTAATGAAATAACTAGCTATCTAGTTAAGCGGCTTTGCCACTAAGCAAAGTCTATCAACCCAAAATGACACACATGTGAACCCCACTATAACGCCCGGCCCCTTTGGCACGCCAGCTCCGGCGTTGGCACCGTAGGCCTAACCCATAATGGCGGCAAGACGCCTTATGGCTAACAGCCTTGGTTAGGCAATGCTTCCAACGTGAATTGCGGATTGCCGTCCAACATCTGTTCCGCCAGTTGCCTGCCGGCTTCGATTAAAGGGTTGACCACAAAACTTGCCCCTAAACCGTACAATTTGGCTTCTTCATCCTCCTGAAAACATATCGAACCGATGTGCCCCTGAAACCGCCTGGTCTTCAACTGCATAATTGACGAAGCCCGCACATCGAATTCAGGCATGGCAAGGATCACACCCTTGACTTTAGACAAGGGCAGTTTTTCCCATAACGCGTTGTCTTCGGCATCGCCATAAACCACGCGCCGCCCGTCCGCAAGCAGGGCTTCCAAAACCGTCGGATCCGCATCCAAGCCCAACACCCGCTTGTCTTGTTGGCAGAACGCCTGATAAGCCGACAAGCCCGTACGCCCCATACCGATGACCAACCATTCGGCAATGCCTATGCTGCTAGGCAACCTGTCAGGATGGTTCACCTTACGTTCAAAACGGGTTAAAAATGGCTCCAAAAACGAAAAAATACGATGGGAAAATCGGTTCAAAGGCGCGGCAACCGCCAACGACAAGGCGACAGCCAGACCAATGATCGCTTCCCAAACGGGCGGCAGCAAGTGGGCATCAATGACCGCACTCGATGTGATCAACGCGAATTCGCTATAGGTCATCAACGCCAATGAGGAAATGAACGCGGTGCGGGCACGCAAACCCACCACTAAAAACAGCGCGAAAAACAGCCCGCCTTGTAAGGGCAACAAGGCCAATAACAGCAATGCCTGTAGCACTTCGTCATAACCCGGCAAATCGGTGAGCCCGATTTGCAGGAAAAACGCCACCAAAAAGGTCTCCTTCAAGCCCCATAATTTGTCTGACAGTTCGTCGGTCTTGACATGCCCGGCCAAGGTCACGCCCATCAATAGCGCACCAATATCATTGGATATGCCCACTTGTTCCGCCAGCATACCGCCCGCCAACGCGAGGGAAACGCCTAACAGCAATTTCAATTCATCCGCATGGCTGGCATTCAGCAAACGGTACATGAGCGGCCGGAGCAATGGTAGCAATAACAAACCCAATGCCCACGGGGTCGGCTGCTTGCCGCTGGTAAACGCCAATAGGCCAATGGCCACAATGTCCTGTAAGATTAAAATACTCAGGACATCCCGGCCATACATCGTCGACAGTTCACCATTGTCATCCAACACCTTAATCGCCAGCACGGTGCTGGAAAAGGCCAAGCTGACACCCAACACCAAACCACCAGAAATGTAGCCACCTAAGGCAAAGAATATGACCACCGAAACGGCGGTGACTATCAGCAAATGCATTCCGCCGACACTCAACACCTCACGCCTTAACAAGGAACGCAGCTTGAGCTTCAGGCCGACCGTAAACAACAAGAGCTGGATACCAATATCGGCAAGATGCGCGAGCGTGTTGTCAGGATGGACACCCAAGGCATGTAAGGCATATCCGGCGATCAGGTAGCCGACCAAAGGCGGAAAATATAAGCTGCTGGTGACCAGCCCCGCCATATAGGCGGTACCTATCAAAACTAATTCCATGGTGGATTCTTGGATCTAGGGAAACGAAGGTTAATTATATTGCACGGGGCGTAAGTATCTGGCATCAATTAAACGCTGCACTCCAATATACATACCCGTTTGACCCAGCAAACCGGAACGGGTTTGTACCCGCTCCGTAAAGTTTCCTGCACTGATGGCTATTGTGGGCGTTGGACGATTATGACATAGCCTTTCTTCTGAAAGATTGGGAAACCCAACACCAAAATCCTAAACCCTGCCCGTCCGGCGTCCTGTCTTCTCTGAACTGCGTGGTGTTTTGGGGCGCGTGTCACGGCCTATCGGGGCTTTGGGTTTATGGCGGAAATCTTTTTTGCCCGTGGTTTTGCTAGGTGCGGCTTTTTTGGGCGCGTCATTCACGTTTAATGAAACGGGTTCATAGCCGGTATCGGCGACACGGGTGATTTGCCGTTTCAGCAATTTCTCAATGTCCGCGAGCAGTTGCGATTCTTCAGGGCTGACCAACGACAAGGCTTCGCCGGAAGCGCCCGCACGGCCGGTGCGGCCTATGCGATGCACATAATCTTCCGGGACTTGCGGCAAGTCGTAATTGACGACGTGCGGCAGGGTGTCAATATCCAAGCCCCGCGCAGCGATGTCAGTGGCGACCAGGACGGCGACCTTGCCTTCCTTAAACGAATCCAAGGCTTTGGTGCGCGCACCTTGGGATTTGTCGCCATGCAGGGCGGCGGAACGGATGCCGTCTTGGACCAGCTGTTTTTCCAGACGGTCGGCACCATGTTTGGTGCGCACGAACACCAGGACTTGTTTCCAATTGTTGCTACCGATCAAATACGACAGCAATTCACGTTTGTGTTCGCGGGCGATGCCGTAGACACGCTCGGTGACGGTGTCGGCGGTGGCGTTTTGCCGGGCGACTTCGATCTCGACAGGCTTGTTCAACAGTTGCGCGGCAAGGGCTTTAATGCTGTTGGAAACGGTGGCCGAAAACAGCAGGTTTTGGCGTTGTTTGGGCAGATACGCCATGATTTGGCGTATGCTGGGCAAGAAACCCATGTCGAGCATACGGTCAGCTTCGTCCAACACCAAAATGTCGACATGCGCAAGGCTGACATTTTTTTGTTGGACGTGGTCGATCAGGCGGCCAGGGGTGGCGACGACGATGTCACAACCGTGCTTTAAGTTGCGCATCTGCATCTTGATGCTCGCCCCACCCACGACAACTTCAGTGTGCAAGGGCAGATATTTACCATAAATGGCGACGTTTTCTTGCACCTGCACCGCCAGTTCGCGGGTCGGGGTCAAAATCAAGGCACGCACACGGCGTGGTTTGTGGTGGATCACATCTTTATCAGACAAAAGCTGCAACAAGGGCAAGGTGAAACTGGCGGTTTTGCCGGTTCCGGTTTGTGCGCCCGCCAAGACATCTTTGCCTTGCAAAATGATCGGGATGGCTTGTTTCTGGATGGGTGTAGGTAGGGTGTAACCTTGTTCGGCTACGGCTTTAAGTAGGGCTTCGGATAAACCGAGTTGGTCGAAAGACATTAAAAACCTCAGGTAAAAATAATGGGTAAAAATCAGATAAAAATTCAGCGGATAAACCGGACGGTGGCGGGCAATCAGCCGGAGGGTAAAACCGTTGGTTTGCTTAGTGGTTTGTAGAACGCCGGATTCGGGAACGTAACCACGCGCCGAAAACCGGGGCCAATAGGAGGATGATCATACCGATAAGCATGAAACCGCCTTTGGCAGGGTTGTATCCAGAAATCATGCGTTCCCACCCAAAGCCACGCGCCAGGCCTAAGCCAACTTCAAATAGGGACATCAGTGCCATCCATAGTGCGCCAACCTTCAATTGGCACTGGCGGGCTAGTGATGATGAGTATCAAAAAATGCCGGAAAAAAAGCTCAGTTGACGCGCCAGGGAGTCGCCGATAAGTGGCGTAATGATAAATTCGCGGAGACTGCCGTGTATGGATTCCACCAAAACCATCAGCAGCCATACAATGAAGGCCTTAAGCCAAATCACAAAACAGCGTAATTGTACGCTATGTTAGCCGCCCGTCATATTCATATAACGCAATATGACGGGTTGTTCGTGGATATTGAACTCATGTTTCTCAGGTTTGACCAACATGGCTTCAATAATCGCCTGCTTTAAGGCCTGCATATCGCCAGGGTGGCTACGCAACACCTGTTTCAAATCCACTGAATGCTCGTTGCCTAGGCATAGCAGCAAACGGCCTTCCACGGTCAGGCGCACACGGTTGCAGGCGCTGCAAAAATTTGCGCTATGCGGCGAGATAAAACCAACGCGGCTTTGGGTGCCGACGACATTAAAATATTTGGACGGGCCGCCCGTGTTGGCGGTGCTGGGCATCAGCGTAAACTCCCGCGCCAAATCGGCCTTAATCCTGTCGCTGGAATAATAAGCGTCCGATCGGTCATGTTGTGCAACCACGCCCAAGGGCATTTCTTCGATAAAACTGATGTCCACGCCATTTTCAACGGCGAAGGCGACCAAATCGCCCACTTCCTGATGGTTGCGGCCTTTGAGGATTACGGCGTTGATTTTGATGCGCTCAAAACCGACAGCGACAGCGGTTTTGATGCCATTCACGACTTGCTGCAAATCGCCCGTGCGGGTAATCGCCTTAAATTTATCCGCATCCAAAGTGTCAAGGCTGACATTGATGCGCTTGACCCCGGCAGCTTTTAAAGCTTCCGCCATGTTCACCAGTTGGGAACCGTTGGTGGTCAAAACCAACTCATTAAGCCCGTCCAAACGGCCTAGGTTTTGCAGCAATTCCAACGCACCTTTGCGCACTAAAGGTTCACCGCCGGTAATACGGATTTTGCCAACACCCAATTCCGTAAACGCCTGCGCCAAAGTATGAATCTCTTCCAACGTCAGAATTTGCGCACGCGGTAAAAACACCATGTCTTCCGCCATGCAATAGACACAACGAAAATCACAGCGGTCAGTAATGGAAATGCGCAGGTAATTCACCGTCCGGCCAAAACGGTCTACCAATTGTGGTGTGGCGGCAGAGGTCATAACAAAATCTTAAAAAAATAGCCGTCAATATTAACATAATATGACTAGCCTGAGGCAGCCGTGTTCATTAAGTTGCCCTCAAAAACTCCTTCCTGCTGAAAAGCGCATTTTCCGGTATAATTTGTGGCATTTTTAACACAAGGCCAGAAAATTTTATGTCGGATATTAAAAAAGTAGTTTTAGCTTATTCCGGAGGTTTGGACACTTCCGTGATCCTGAAATGGTTACAAGACGTATATGACTGTGAAGTGGTCACCTTCACCGCCGATTTGGGCCAAGGCGAAGAAGTTGAACCCGCCCGCGCCAAAGCCCAAAGTATGGGCATCAAAGAAATTTACATTGACGATTTACGCGAAGAGTTTGCCCGTGATTTCGTGTTCCCGATGTTCCGCGCCAACACCATTTATGAAGGCGAATACCTGTTAGGCACATCCATTGCGCGTCCGTTGATCGCAAAGCGTTTAATTGAGATTGCCAACGAAACAGGGGCGGATGCCATTTCCCACGGCGCGACCGGCAAAGGCAACGACCAAGTGCGTTTTGAACTGGGTGCTTATGCGTTACGCCCTGACATCCATGTCATCGCCCCTTGGCGGGAATGGAACCTGACTTCCCGGCAAACATTGTTGGATTATGCCGAAAAACACGGCATCCCTGTCGAAATGAAAAAAGGCAAATCTTCACCGTATTCCATGGATGCCAACTTGCTGCACATTTCTTACGAAGGCCGAGTCCTGGAGGATCCTTGGGCGGAGCCGGAAGAAGACATGTGGCGCTGGACCGTGTCACCAGAAGCCGCGCCTGACCAAGCAACGTACATTGAACTGGCTTACCAACAGGGCGATATTGTGGCGATTGACGATGTGCCGCACTCGCCCGCTGAAGTCTTGGCAAAATTGAACAAAATTGCAGGCGCAAACGGTATTGGCCGTTTGGATATTGTCGAAAATCGTTATGTCGGCATGAAATCACGCGGTTGCTACGAAACCCCGGCCGGCACCGTGATGCTGAAAGCCCACCGGGCAATAGAATCATTGACATTAGACCGCGAAGTGGCCCATTTGAAAGACGAATTGATGCCGCGTTACGCCTCGTTGATTTATAACGGCTACTGGTGGAGCCCCGAGCGTGAAATGCTGCAAACCATGATCAATGCCTCACAAGCCTCGGTTAACGGCAAAGTCAGGCTGAAACTTTACAAAGGCAATGTGGTTGTCGTCGGCCGTGCGTCCGCCACTGACAGTTTGTTTGATGAAAGCATCGCCACGTTTGAGGAGGACGGCGGGGCTTATAACCAAAAAGATGCGGCAGGCTTTATTAAATTGAACGCCTTGCGGATGCGTATCGCCGCCGCCAAACGGCTGAAATAAAACCCGGAACAATTCCCATTAAACTTGTATAATTGCCCGCCAGCCAAGTTATATCCTTAAATAAGAGCCATAATAATAAAATATTTGTCCGGAGCGGATTTTGTCCGCTCCGAGAGGAAATTAAAAATGAGCCAGAAACAGAAAATACCGTCAGAACTTGTTGTCTTGCAAAATATCCCGTCACACCAACAGTTGATGAAAGCCAACCGATGGTTATTGAAAGGCGTATTTTTCCTCATGACGGTTATTTTTATCGCTGGCTTTTTATTGCTTCCTGGTAATGATTTTTTAGCCAATTATGAAAAGGTGACCGCGACGGAAACGGACGCCACTACCGCCAACCCGCAATTGTCGGCCGAGGTTAATGCCCTTAAGGGCCAAATGGTGGGATTGGTCAGTGGTTCGATAGAAAGCAAACTCAGGATGTTGGAAGAAAGCCTACGGTCAGGTACGCTGAACGCATCCTTAGGGACTATTGAGGATCTCAAAAACGAGATAAAAATCCTCCGTACCTATTCAGAACCCGTCAAGCCAGCCCCCGCCACCGTTTCAAATTTGCAGCTCATGCAAGAAATGTCCCAATTGAAACGCCTGATCTACTGGACATTGGCTTCTTGCAGCTTAATGATAGCCGCCGTGGTAGGCATCTGGATCAGGAACATAAAAAAACTGCCTCTAAAAGAAAGCATCATCCGTTATCTGGGCAAACATTAACATTAGTTTTTTCGCATAAAAAAGCCGCCCCAGGATGACTGGGGCGGCTTTTTTTTTTACGCCAACAACCAGCGTGGCTTATTTTGATTCCAGATATTTGTACAAGGCGTCAACCGCTTGGTCTTCGCCATAACCCGCTTTAGCAACCGCAGGTTGTTTCATGATTTCTGCGATGGCTTTTGGCATGCCGCCTTTGCCTTCTTTCAATACTGATTCAAACTTTGCCCGATCCAATTGGCCAGCTTTGATCAAAGCGGTCAATTGTGGGTTTGAAGCGATGTCGTGGCAAGTGCCGCAACCACGGCCAAACGCGCGTTCATAGATTTTTTTACCGATTTCCAATTGCTCATCGGCCATAGCTTGTCCGCTCAACGCGATTAAAGCAATACCAGCTGCTGTTATTAGTGTTTTTTTCATGGTGACCTCTCTTATGTTAAAAAAGAACTGTATTGCTTTAAAAGTGATTACAGTCCGGCGGAAAGTTAAACCCGTAAAGAATATGGAATTTGGCCGAAAAATTCAATGCTTTTATTGATATTTTTAATTATTGGCGTGTACGGCAAAAGCTGGCAGCAAAGCCACTTGAAATAACCGATAGCAATAGTTTCCTTTAACCACAAAAACAGTGCCATAACCTAACCACGGGATACAGGTTGCCATGAGCCATTACCTGCCGTCCATGCCATTGCCAAGATAAGCCCCCGCCGCCGCACCGATCCCTGCCGCCAACGGGTCACCACCACCGAACTGGTAACCCATGGCCCCGCCAATCACCCCGCCCGCCAAACCTGAAACCGAACGCGGATCACTGGGTTGGTAATGTTGTTGGTAGTAAGGGTAGGGGTAGGGTTGTGGACGGGGCTCCTGGTAGTAACGGATTTCTTCGCGGTAATAAGGCCGGGGACGCGGCGGGTAATATTGGATGACCTCACGGTAATAAGGGCGGGGTGGGGGATAATATTGGATGACCTCCCTATATTGGGGACGCCAATGAGGGTGCCCGTGATGATGCCCATGGTGCTCACCCCATTCACCACCGTACCCGTACCCATACCCACCCGAGGCGTATGCCGCGCTAAACCATAACGCAGTGGCGGCTAACACCAACAATAATAGTTTTTTCATAACAACCTTCCTTAAAATAAAGTGACTGATTTGTCCAAATGCCCGTAAACGCCTTGCGTAAACAGACAATGCGGGCAAATCATAGGCTGCCGATTCTTAATGACGGCTTAATGCTTTTGGCTTGCACAGTATTGCCACAATGGCTATGCCTCCGGCTCTTTTTCAAAGCCATCCGGCCATTGCCAGTTTTGGATTTCCGGCATATCTTCGCCATGTTTGTAAATATAATGCTTATGGTCGATCAGCTTGTCACGGATGTATTGTTTGAGATAAACCGATTGGGGGGCAAGGCGTGGCACACGGTCAATCACGTCGGCCACCAGATGGAAGCGGTCCATGTCGTTCATGACCACCATATCAAAAGGCGTGGACGTGGTGCCTTCTTCTTTATAGCCCCGGACGTGTAAATTATGGTGATTGGTGCGCCGGTAAGCCAGGCGATGTATCAGCCAAGGATAGCCGTGATAAGCGAACACAATCGGCTTGTTTTTGGTGAAGATTTCATCAAAATCTTTGTCGGACAAGCCATTAGGATGTTCGCTGGTGGGTTGCAGGCGCATCAGATTGACGACATTGACCACGCGGATTTTCAAATCGGGCACTTTAGTGCGCAAAATGTCCACCGCCGCCAGTGTTTCCAAAGTCGGCACATCGCCGGCGCAGGCCATGACCACATCGGGCTCGACGCCACAATCATTGCTGGCCCATTCCCAAACGCTGATCCCGGCTTCGCAATGCTTGACCGCCGCATCCATCGTCAACCATTGCGGCGAGGGCTGCTTGCCGGCCACAATGACATTGACATAATTGCGGCTGCGCAAAACATGGTCGGTCACAACCAGCAAGGTGTTGGCATCAGGCGGCAGATACACGCGGATGACTTCAGCTTTTTTATTGATGACATGGTCTATAAAACCAGGGTCTTGATGGGAAAAACCATTGTGGTCTTGCCGCCAAACGTGTGACGTCAGCAAATAGTTCAAGGATGCGACGGGCCGCCGCCACGGGATACGGTTGCAGGTCTTCAGCCATTTCGCATGTTGGTTGAACATGGAATCGACAATGTGGATGAACGCCTCATAGCAAGAAAAAAAGCCGTGCCGCCCGGTCAGCAAATACCCCTCAAGCCAGCCTTGGCAGGTGTGTTCACTAAGGATTTCCATGACCCGCCCGTCTTGGCTAAGGTTTGTGTCTTCCGGCAAGATTTTTTCCATCCAGACCCGTGAAGTCACATCAAAAATATCATCCCAACGGTTTGATGCCGTTTCATCGGGGCCAAAAACCCGAAAATTGCCTTGTTCCAAATTATTGCGCATGACATCACGCAATAGCCGACCCATCACCCGCGTGGCTTCGGCGTTGACGGCACCTGGCGAAGGCACGTCAACCGCGTAATTACGGAAATCCGGCAGGCGCAAATCGCGTAACAACAAACCGCCGTTGGCATGGGGATTATCGCCGATACGCCGTTGCCCGATAGGCGCAAGTTCCAGCAATTCCGGCATGGGCCGGCCTTGGTCGTCAAACAATTCTTCAGGACGGTAACTTTTCAACCAACGTTCGAGCAGTTCAATGTGCTCTGGGTTTTCTGCCAAATTGGCCAACGGCACTTGGTGCGACCGCCAAAAACCTTCGGTTTTTTTACCATCGACACCGCTGGGCCCCGTCCAGCCTTTGGGCGTGCGTAAAATGACCATCGGCCAAATAGGCCGGGTAATCGGCAAATCGCCCGTACGGGCTTGGTGTTGGATGGCGGCAATTTCCGCCATGCATTGGTCGAGGACGCTGGCCATGCGGGTATGGACTATTTCAGGGTCATGGCCTTCGACCAGATAAGCCCGGTAACCGTAACCGGCAAACAGCTGGATCAGCTCGTCTTCTTCAATTCGCGCCAGAATGGTCGGATTGGCGATTTTATAGCCGTTCAAATGCAGGATCGGCAACACCACGCCGTCACGCTTAGGATTGAGGAATTTATTGGAATGCCAGGCCGCCGCCATCGGGCCTGTTTCAGCCTCGCCATCACCGACCACGCAACAGGCGACCAAATCAGGGTTGTCGAACACCGCGCCGTAAGCATGGCTTAAAGCGTAGCCTAACTCGCCGCCTTCGTGGATGGAGCCTGGGGTTTCCGGCGCGACATGGCTAGGGATACCGCCCGGAAAAGAGAACTGCTTAAACAACGCTTTCATGCCGTCTTTATCTTGCGATATGCTCGGATAATAATCGCTGTACGTGCCTTCCAGCCAACTGTTCGCCACCATCGCAGGGCCGCCATGGCCGGGCCCGCAGATAAAAACCATATTCAGGTCACGCGTTTTGATCAGCCTATTGATATGCACATAAATAAAGTTCAACCCGGGGGTCGTCCCCCAATGCCCCAGCAAACGCGTTTTGATATGTTCCAGCCTCAATGGCTCTTTCAGCAGCGGGTTATCCAATAGGTAAATCTGCCCGACTGACAAATAATTGGCAGCCCGCCAATACGCATTCATGCGTTCCAGCATTTCAGCCGACAAACTCAGGTCGTGATTGTTAGATTCCATTATGCTTCCTCGTTTTTATCGTCGGACACTTGGCCCAGAAATGTTAACATCTGTCTGGCGCAAACACGCTCTTCTTCGGCATGGATCACCAAAATGCGCGAGCGGCTGGCCGCATCGCTTATGTCGCCGTTGTGCTTGATATTTTTATTGGCAACGTCATTCAAGGCAAACCCCAGCGGCTCCAAACCGCCGACTACCCGCTGGCGGATCTCTGCGGCATGTTCACCGATTCCGCCCGTAAAAACCAGCGCGGACACTTCCCCCAATATCGCGCAATAGGCGCCAATATATTTTTTGATACGGTAACAAAACATCTCGATGGCCAATGCCGCTTGGTGGTCGCCCTGCCCTGACCTTTGCAATATGCTGCGCATATCCCCATCCCCGCAAATGCCTTGCAATCCGCTTTGATGGTTCAGCACATCATCCAATTTATCCAAAGGCATGCCTTGCCTCAGCAATGTCAAAAGGATCATCGGGTCTATGTCCCCGCAACGGCCTGCCATCATCAGGCCTTCAGTGGGGGAAAACCCCATGGAAGTGTCCACGCTGCGCCCCTCACGAATGGCGGTGACACTATTCCCCCCGCCTAAATGCAAGACAATCAAATTAAGCTTAGAGGGTTCGGTAGCCAATAATTGCGCGGCGGCCATTAAGCTATGGTGGCAAGAAAGCCCATGGAACCCGTAGCGATAAAAAGCCACTGCCGATGACAACCATTCAGGGATGGCATAACGCTTTGCAACATCGGGGAGATTACGATGAAACGCAGTATCAAACAGGGCGAACTGGGCAACATCCGGAAACCGGTCAAGCGATTGCTCCACGCCCATGCGGTTAAACGGATTATGCAGGGGCGCATAATGGTCAAGCCCGGCAAGCCGCTGCAATACGTCCGGACTGATGGGCGTTAAGGCATCAAACCAATCGGCGCCATGGACGATACGATGCCCAACCGCAATTAACACCGAACCGCTTGCCTGCAACCACTGCTGCCAACGGCCTAGCACCAACGCCAATACTGCCGCAACATCCATACCCTGCCCAAACCGCTCGGCAATTGGCCTGCCATGCAGATCATGGCCATCCATAACAACAGGCCCGGCATGCCCATAATCCGCCGCCAGTAAGGCTTTAGCCTGTAACCCGACATCGAACGCCTGCGTTTTTACCGATGTGCTGCCTACATTAACCACCAGTAACAACAGGCTCATAAACACAAACCGCTTGCCATCATCATGCCGCCCATCAATTTTTATGCCGTTTCGGATGACCCTATAATAAACAGGATCAGCGCATAGGGACAAAGCTTATTTGTAAACAATAGGTATTGAGGCTTGTTTTGTATCGGGCAGGACAGAATAATCTCCCGCCCCCAAAAACACTGGATTCAACGCATCCGCAATGCTACAGCAGAATATCCACACGGCAACGCCACAATATGGATGGCGCTTACTGACCTGCCTCTACTTTTGCCATCCACATCCAGCACATCCCACCTAAACCTTTAATGGTGCAAATGCGCCGCCAGCCACCGCGCCGCAATTTCTTCGGCAATGCCTTTACGCCGCGCGTAATCTTGCAATTGGTCTTTATCAATTTTCCCGACGTTGAAATACTGCGATTCAGGATGCGAAAAATACCAACCGCTGACGGCTGAGGCAGGATACATGGCGTAACTTTCGGTCAATTCAATCGTGGTGTGTTCGGTGACCTTGAGCAATGCAAACAACTTCGCCTTTTCGGTATGGTCGGGGCAGGCCGGGTAGCCGGGGGCGGGACGGATGCCTTGGTAAGCTTCGCTGATGAGTTGGCTGTTGTCGTGGTTTTCGTCTTCCACATAACCCCAGAACTCTTTACGGACGCGCAAATGCAGGTATTCGGCGAAAGCTTCCGCTAATCTGTCTGCCAGGGCTTTGAGCATGATACTGCTGTAGTCGTCGTGGTCGGCTGCAAATTGCGCCAGTTTGCTTTCAATGCCGATGCCGGTGGTGACGGCAAAGCCGCCGAGGTAGTCCGCCACGCCGCTGGATTTGGGCGCGATAAAGTCGGACAAACAGTAATTCGGGCGGCCTGGGGCTTTGACGTTTTGTTGGCGCAGGTGATGCAGGGTTTCCAAAACTTCGCTGCGGCTTTCGTCGGTGTACAAAATGACGTCGTCTTCATCGCTGTAGGCGGGGAAGAAGCCGACCACGGCGCGTGCGCCTAGCCAGTTTTCGGCGACGATTTGTTTGAGCATGGCTTGCGCGTCGGCGAACAGTTTGCGGGCTTCGCTGCCGATGACTTCGTCTTGCAGGATTTTCGGGTAGCTGCCCGCCATTTCCCAGGTTTGGAAGAACGGCGACCAGTCGATGAATTCCGCCAGCGTTGCCAAACTCACGTCATCAATCACTTTCACGCCCAAAAATTTAGGCTTTACTGGCTGATGATAGCCCCTAAATTTATTGGCGCGGGCAGCTTCGATGCTGTGTTGTTTGGTTTTCGATTCTTTGCCTTTGTGGCGTTCGCGCACTTCGGCGTATTCGCCGCGCAGGCCTTCGACAAAATCGGCTTTTAAATCCGTGCTTAACAAGTTGCTGGCGACACCGACGGCGCGGGAAGCATCGGTGACATAGACCGTTGTGCCTGTGTAGTTGGGTTCGATTTTGACCGCCGTGTGAGCGCGGGACGTGGTTGCGCCGCCGATCATCAACGGTATCGTAAAGCCTTGCCGCTGCATTTCTTTGGCGACATGCACCATTTCGTCGAGCGACGGTGTAATCAGGCCGCTGAGTCCGATAATATCGACGCTTTCCAGCCGCGCAGTTTGCAGGATTTTTTCGGTCGGCACCATCACGCCCAAGTCAATCACGTCGTAGTTATTGCATTGCAAGACCACGCCAACGATGTTTTTGCCAATGTCATGCACGTCGCCTTTGACGGTCGCCATGAGGATTTTGCCGTTGGTTTGCCTATCGCCTGCGACTTTGTCGGCTTCCATGTACGGCATCAGATAGGCCACGGCTTTTTTCATGACGCGGGCGGATTTGACCACTTGCGGCAGGAACATTTTGCCCGCGCCGAACAAATCGCCGACGACGTTCATGCCGTCCATCAAGGGGCCTTCGATGACGTGCAGCGGGCGTTCGGCTTCCAGACGCGCGGCCTCGGTGTCTTCGTCGATGAAGTCGGTGATGCCTTTGACCAATGCGTGTTCCAGGCGTTTGCTGACCGGCCAACTGCGCCATTCCTGTTCTTCCGGCTTGGCTTCGTTGGTGCTACCGTCACCCCGGTATTTTTCCGCGAGTTCCAGCAATTTTTCCGTGCCGCTGCCGTCATGCCTGTTGAGAATGACGTCCTCAACCGCATCGCGCAAATCCAGCGGGATGTCTTCGTAAATCGCCAATTGTCCGGCGTTGACAATGCCCATCGACATACCCGCTTGAATAGCGTGGTACAAAAACACCGCATGGATGGCTTCGCGCACAGGGTTGTTGCCACGGAACGAGAACGACACGTTGGACACGCCGCCGGACACCAGCGCGTGCGGCAGGGTTTGTTTGATGATGCGGGTGGCTTCGATGAAATCCACACCATAGTTGTTGTGTTCTTCGATGCCGGTGGCGACGGCAAAAATGTTGGGGTCGAAAATAATGTCTTCGGGCGGGAAGCCGATTTGTTCGACCAGGATTTTATAAGCTCGGGTACAAATCTCGACTTTACGCGCTTGCGTGTCGGCCTGGCCGGCTTCATCAAAGGCCATGACGATGACCGCCGCGCCGTAGCGTTTGACCAGTTTGGCGTGTTTGATAAAGGCTTCCTCGCCTTCTTTCATGGAAATGGAGTTGACGATGCCTTTGCCTTGGATGCACTTCAGGCCCGCTTCCAGGATGTCCCATTTCGACGAGTCGAGCATGATCGGCACTTTGGCAATGTCGGGTTCGGAGGCGATCAGCATCAAGAAGCGCACCATGGCTTCTTTGGATTCCAACATGCCTTCATCCATGTTGATGTCGATGATTTGGGCGCCGTTTTCGACTTGTTGGCGTGCCACGTCCAAGGCCGCTTCGAAGTTGCCTTCGATAATCAGCCGTTTGAAGGCGGCGGAACCCGTGACGTTGGTGCGTTCGCCGACGTTGACAAATAGGCTGTCCGGGCCGATGGACATGGCTTCCAAACCGGACAGCAAGCATTTTTTCGGTAAGTCAGGAATGGTACGCGGCGGGTGTTTTTGCACGGCTTCGACAATCGCCTTGATATGCGCGGGCGACGTGCCACAACAGCCGCCGATGATATTCAAATAGCCACTCACCGCCCAATCTTCGATTTCCGCCGCCATTGTTTCGGGAGATTCGTCGTACTCGCCAAAGGCGTTGGGCAAGCCAGCGTTCGGGTGCGCGGACACATGGGTGTTGGCGATAGTGGACAATTCTTCAATGTGCTGGCGCAGTTCTTTTGCACCCAAGGCGCAGTTGAAGCCAAAGGAAATTGGGTTGATGTGTTTCAGAGAATGCCAGAATGCGGCGACGGTTTGGCCTGATAATGTCCGGCCTGAGGCGTCGGTGATGGTTCCGGAAATCATCACGGGCAGTTTGTAACCGAAAGTATCGAAAACGTTTTCGACCGCAAAGGCCGCAGCTTTGGCGTTGAGCGTGTCGAAAATGGTTTCAATCAGGATAATGTCCGCGCCGCCGTCAATGAGGCCGCGGGTGGCTTCGGTGTAGGTTACCACCAATTCGTCAAAGGAAATGTTGCGGAAACCAGGGTCGTTGACATCGGGCGACATGGAGGCAGTGCGGCTGGTCGGGCCTAACACGCCCGCGACAAAACGGGGCTTGCCGGGTGTTTTTTGCGTGTATTCGTCCGCCGCCTGTTTTGCCAGTTTCGCGCCCTCCACGTTCAGTTCGTAAACCAAGGCCTCCATGCCGTAATCGCCCATGCCGATGCTGTTGGAGTTGAAGGTGTTGGTCTCGACAATGTCGGTGCCCGCTTCAAAATACGCGCTGTGGATGGCTTTGATGATGTCGGGCTGGGTCAGGGTCAGCAAGTCATTGTTACCCTTCAGATCAACGTCCCAGTTGGCAAACCGCGAGCCTCGATAATCTTTTTCTTCCAATTTGTAGCTTTGGATCATCGTGCCCATTGCGCCGTCTAGGAACAGGATGCGTTGGGAGAGCAACTGCTTAAGTAATTTTGTTTTGTTCATTCTGGATAAATTAAGGTGATTGGCAGACTGAATAAAATCATTGCGTAAACGGGAGGCAAACACTATTATTTTCGGTTCAATTACCGGAGATAAACATGACCAAACCCACCATGATCCAAGTTATTAAAAGTGTTTTGGCGGCTTTTATAGGGGTACAAAGCGAGGCGAACCGGAAAACGGACTTTACCCAAGGCTCGCTAAAAAGTTATATCATCGCCGGAGTAGCTTTTACTATACTTTTTATCGGCTTAATCATTTTTGTCGTTTCAGCAGTGCTGGCATAGTTGTTTGCATGGCTAACAGGGGCGGCTGATACTTATAAAAAAAGCCCAAGCAGAAAGCTTGAGCTTTTAATTTACGTCAATTTTTGGAAAAATTATTTTTTTACGCCTTGTTTGACAGTATCCATCACGCTTTTAAATGTGCTTACGAACATTTCATTGACGCCGCTGAACAAATTGCCTACGGAAAAACTTTCTTTAGTGACGAATTTAAGACGGATAACCGCCACGATCAAAAAACCAACAAGAGGTGGCATCAGCTCCATGAACAAAGACAATAAAACGCCGCCGCCACTTTGGAACCCGCCTTCATTTTTACGGTCGCCGACACTGGTGATATCGCGTTCATAATTGGCATCGCCTTCGCTGCCCCTAAAAAGCTCTAAAAAATAGATGTTAGCATCAATCAGCAGGACTTGCGACACCAAGAAAACCGCCGCGCAACCACCTACCCATAAAAAAATATTACCTGTTTTCGCTTTTATCCCCGACTGATAAACCCATATAGCCGCAAGAATCATTACTAAAGCACCAATCATAGTTACACCCTTCTCTTAAATAAAGTTATATTTTTGTTAAAAAATAGAACAGAAACGGGCACTTAAGAATCATCTCCGAACCTTCTTTTTTAATTACCTTGCATGATTCGTATTTTTCTTGCCCAAGTTTTGTCTGTTTTTTAATTTCACCATTTTCAACCGCATATTTAATGGCTATTTTCATTTCTTTGGTCCGTCCAACAGAATCAGTTGCCGTGGTGTGCAACATCCCGTCAGCCTTGAAATCCCATTCAATTTTTACCGCTTTTTTTTCACCATCCAATTTCGATGCTTCAGCGTATAAATTCCATTTCCCCAGTATCTCCGAATTATCTTTTAAGGCAACCTCGGCATGCACTGAAAAAGCCCATAACATCGCTACAAATGGAAGTATTTTAATGTATTTTTTTATCATTATTCTTGTCCTCATAACATGATCTGCGTGAAACAAGAAGTTTAAACTATACCACACTTGCTATCGAGCTTTAAATTCCCAATCTGGGCGAATATCCACCAAGCAGGGTGATCACCGACGACAACCTTTATCCAGGCAAGGTTACTCCACAACCACCCCCAACCCAAACGCGCAAGCCACATGTAACCCTATAGGTTTTATGAGCTAATTAGGCTAAATAAGTGGCAATTAGCTCTTGACATTAATTGCTCCTAAAGTATTATGTAGCTTCCATTTGCTATGAATCTAGCAATTTCTAAAAACGAAAAATTACAGGTAGGACATCCATGGGGTTCATCTTAGATCTCACTTCAATGTTAAAAGAGCCAGCTGGCATGGTGGGCGCGGTTGTAGTTATCGCTGCTGTTTATTTCTTAGTAAAATGGGTATTTGCTGAACACCCAGACGACGAAAAATAAGCCGTTACAAGCCCGCCCAATAACTTAAGGCCGCTAACAATCATTGAGATGTTAGCGGCCTTAGTTTTTTAAAGATTTTCCACATTTTCCCCTAAATTACCTTACAATTCGTACATTTTTTCAAAATGCCGAAATGTATAATCTGATCTACTCAAAGACCCTTGTTTTGCTTGGCAAACAAGTCCCCGTTACTGGCATTGGCCTGTTCCGTGCGGCCTATGGCTTAGTGACCTTACAAGAAATAATTTTCCTCTATTATTTCAACCACCTGATTTTCGACCCTATACCCTTCATAGATGTCGAATTTCCGACCATTACCCTGTTTTTATGCCTTTGGGGCATCATAGCCAGCTTTATAGTTTTAGGTTACCGTTATCAATCCGCGCTGATCTGTAATTATATTTTCTGGTTAGTTTTTATCAATTTCACCCCCATGCAACGGGATTTTGACGGCGGCTTCGATTTGTTCATGATCGGCACAAACTTTTTTTTGCTGTTTATGCCTGGAGACCGTGCTTTTTCCCTGGACAACCTCAGATATAAACTCAGCACCCCATTCACGCATTACAGCCGTTACCCGCAAACCACCGTATCGGTTTTGGCTTACTACCTGCCTGTTTTGATTTGCTTGGGATTTTTGTATTTTGATTCCGCGATACATAAAATGTTTGCCGAACACTGGCGCAATGGCCTAGGCTCTTGGCTACCATCGACCCAGCCTTATTATGTATCGGCTTTGGACATGTCTTGGTTATTGAATAACGAACTGCTGGAAAAAACCATAGGCTACACAATCTTGGTTTTCCAGTTTACATTCATGTTCTTTTTTACCCATCGCCGCCTACGTGTTGTTTATTTGCTCATCGGCATGGGTTTGCATCTGGGCATCACCTTATCGTTGAACATTTATCCGTTTGGCATGGGGATGCTGGTATTTTATATCCTGCTTGTCCCATTTAGTTTTTGGCGGGCAATCGGGCGGCTGTTGGCAACCAAACAACCGGCGCTCACGGTGTTTTATGACAAACAGTGCCCGCTATGCAACCGCACCGTGCTTATTTTGAACCACTTTGATATTTTCAAGTGCATTGACTTTAAAAATGCCCAGGACTATGCCGAACAATACCCGGCAATGGCGGCAATCAGCCCGCAAACCTTGCTGACCGATTTGTACGCGTTGGATACGCAGCAGCGCATTTATTCCGGTGTTGACACTTACATTCAAATTTGCCTGAAAATGCGGTGGCTGGCGATTGTCGGTGCAATTTTACGGCTACCTGGCATTTACACGCTGGCAAAGAACAAGTACCGCGCCATTGCCGACGCCCGTAGCCGCGTTGGGTGCGATACAGAATGCCTGGTGGTTGCGCCACTACCTAACGGCACTTGGTATCAACGCTATTTTGTCGAAATGGCGGCTCAAAAACCGAAAGCCGTTGCCCGGCGGCTAAGCAAAATCCTTATTGCCATCCTAGTGCTGCAATTGAACAGCACCATCCACTATGGCATTGTCTATCGCCTCGATATAGACACCAAACAAAACCAGTTCACAGATGCGCTGGCGAAAGGCAGCAACGCGCTTCTAGCCCTATCCCAGACCTTCTTGGGGATCGCCCCCCACGCGCTGTATTTGCATGACCATTTTGCCGGTTATGACCGGATCTTGGCCATCACCTACACCGACCCGCAAGGTAACGAACAATGGCTGCCATTCGTTAACGGGCAAGGACGGTTATTGGCCCCCAATTGGGGACGGGTACATTCGATGTGGGCGAACATCGCCGTCACCCCGACCATCAACAATGTGCGGTTACAGAAATTCATCATGAAAGTGACCGCTTTTTGGGGGCATAAAATTGGCTTGAACCTGAACAACACCGTGTTCCATATCCAGCTTAAGAAGATTGACGCCCCGACCCACTGGGTGCATGACCAATTGCACCTTAACTTCGCATCCCCATGGGTCACCATTGGAACGGCCAAGTGGGCCAACAATGTAATCACTTACGATTTGCCCAATAATATCAATTCGCTATGATTGCAGCTAAACGCCGGATGACTTTAATTATTGCATCCATGTCTGAGCCATGATATAAATTGCCCGTGCTTTCATTCATTGACGCACAATAAATAAAATAAGTTAAACCCCTTTGGAGGATAATATTATGAAAAAAATTCTAGCACTTTTGGCTATGGCATTAATGGTTGTTGGCTTATCTGGCTGTATGGATGATCCAGATGGTTCAAAACAAAAAGTTTCTAGTTCAATCGAACTGTAAATCAATGCTTTGAAGCAAAAAACCCAGTCTTATGGCTGGGTTTTTTGTTGCCTATCGAAAATGCGGCTTACCGCTATTTAAACCAACCGCCCCCACATATCGTAATCGTCCGCCTCTTCCAGTTCGACCTGCACAAACTCACCGGCCTTCAAGTGGGTTGCCCCATCAATAAACACCTGCCCGTCAATCTCTGGCGCATCCGCACGGCTTCTGGCCACCGCACCTTCCTCGACCACCTCATCGACCAACACGGTTTCTATCCTGCCGATACGCTGTTGCAAGCGTTCCGCGCTGATGTCCGCCTGATGCGCCATAAAACGCGCCAGACGCTCTTGTTTGACTTCTTCTGGTACGGCATCCGGCAATCCGTTAGCCGCCGCCCCTTTAACGGGCGAATAGGCAAAACAACCCACCCTATCCAACCGTGCCTCACTCAAAAACGCCAATAACTCTTCGAATTCCGCCTCCGTTTCGCCCGGGAAACCGACGATAAACGTGCTGCGCAAAGTGATGTCAGGGCACACCGCCCGCCACGCCTTAATGCGCTCCAAGTTGTTCTGGCTTGCCGCCGGACGTTTCATCAGCTTCAAAATGCGGCTATTGGCATGTTGGAACGGAATATCCAGATACGGCAATATCTTGCCGGCCGCCATCAACGGGATCACCTCGTCGACATGAGGGTAGGGATAGACATAGTGCATCCGCACCCAAATGCCCAAATCGCCCAGGGCTTCCGCCAAATCATAAAAACGCGTTTGCACCTGACGGCCACGCCAATCACGCGGCTGATATTTCAAATCCAAACCATACGCACTGGTGTCTTGCGAGACCACCAGCAATTCCTTGACGCCAGCTTGCGCCAAGCGTTCGGCCTCCAACAACACGTCATCGACCGGACGGCTGACCAAATCGCCACGCATGGACGGGATAATGCAGAATGTGCAACGGTGGTTGCAGCCTTCGGATATTTTTAAATACGCGTAATGGCTGGGGGTCAGCTTAATGCCTTGCGGCGGCAACAAACTGGTGAACGGGTCATGGCGTGGCGGTAAATGTTCATGCACTGACGCGACCACCTCATCAATCGCATGGGCTCCGGTGACTTTCAAAACCTGAGGATGACGGGCACGGATTTCATCCTCACGCGCACCCAAGCAGCCCGTGACGATGACCCTGCCGTTTTCCGCCAAAGCCTCACCGATGCTGTCCAACGACTCTTCCACGGCGGCATCAATAAAACCGCAAGTGTTGACGACAACCAAATCGGCATCTTGGTAAGTCGGTGAAATGGTGTAACCGTCGATGCGCAATTGCGTCAAAATCCGCTCGCTGTCGACCAAGGCTTTCGGACAACCCAAACTGATAAAGCCTACTGTAGGTGTATGTGTCATAAATAGTAAAAGTTAAACATGAAGTGTAGGATGGTTTTCGAAAAATTTTAGGCCAACAAAGAAGCCAATAATGCCCGATGCTCAACGACTTGCCTTCCGCATAGCAAACGGTGGCAAACGACGATGCTTTTCAGCTCCGCCAAAGCGGTGGCAAAATCATCGTTCACCACCAGATAATCAAATTCCCAGTAATGGCTCATCTCCGCCACCGCATCCTGCATACGGCGGGCAATGACTGGCTCATCATCCTGACCGCGCGAGCGCAGCCGTTGTTCCAGCACCGCAATCGACGGGGGCAAAATGAAAATGGCGATGCTGTCCGGTAACAACTGTTTGATTTGCTTAGCGCCCTGCCAGTCTATCTCCAAAATCACATCCGATCCTTGGCTTAGGTTATCTTGCACCGTCTGTTGCGCCGTGCCGTAAAAATTATCAAACACCTGCGCATGTTCCAAAAAGGCCTGCTGTGCGAGCATGGCTTGAAACTCGGCGACGGACACGAAATAATAATCCCGCCCATATTCTTCGCCCGGACGCATCTGGCGGGTGGTGTGGGAGATGGACACCGTCAGGTTTGCCGTATCTTTCACCAATTGTTTGACTAGACTGGTTTTGCCGGCACCCGATGGTGCCGAAATAATGTAAAGTGTGCCGATTTTCATGAGAACCTAATAAGCGATGGACAATATTAATTTCCCATCAGCCCTTACACGCCCCCCTAGCAAAGCGAAGGTAAGGACTCATGGGAAACGCGCTATTTTATACGTAAAGCCCACTAACCACAGCATAAAGAAGGCTGTATCCCATCAAACCCAACCAGAAAACCCCATCATGTCAACACGTGGCCCTTGGAAAATCCTTAACGAAAAAATGCTTCATGAAACCCCGTGGATACGCATAGACCACCACGATGTCATCACCCCGGCAGGCACACCTGGCATTTACACCACCGTGGATTTTAAAAATTGGGCGATAGGCATCATCCCCGTAGATGACGAAGGCTACACTTATATCGTCGGGCAATACCGTTTCCCGCTCCAGGAATACAGTTGGGAAATCCCTGAAGGCGGCGGCAACAAGGGTTCCACGTTATTGGAATCCGCCCAGCGCGAATTATTGGAAGAAACTGGCATCAGCGCTGATAATTGGGAAATGATTTACGAATTTAACACCAGCAACTCCGTCACCAATGAATGCGCGTTTGTTTTCTTGGCGACCGGCCTGACATTTGGCGAGGCGCATCCGGAAGAAACAGAAGAACTGGAAACAAAGAAAATCCTGTTTAGCGATTTGCTGGAAATGGTCTACAGGAATGAAGTCAAGGACAGCTTGACGGTGATTGGGGTTTTGATGGCGGCAAAAATACTGGCTAGCGCCAAATGACGGGCCAGGCGGACGCAATGTACTGGCCGGAACATTATGTCCGCCTGCCATTCAGGGTCTGGGCCGGCAAAACCACACCCGATTCGTTTTAACCCGACAGATCCCGTATATTTTAAGATGCCGCACATTGAGGCTGCCTTAACCATAACTTTTAACAGCATCCCAAGCAATGTAGATAAAGTTTCACCCATTTAGTGATAAACTTCCAAAAAATTATTCAGAAACTCACATGCAACTCGCCATCACCGCCTTAGGCAACAACAAGATCAATTTCATTGCCGAAATATTGCCCGCCATCCGCGATTGCAAATGCAATATTATGGAAATCCGCGCTTCGCGGCTGGCGCAAGCGACCGCCACTTATTTGTTGGTGCAAGGCAACTGGAACCAGATCGCCAAGCTGGAAAGCACATTGGAAGTCATCCAGCGCCGCATTGAAATAAAAATCCAGACCTTACGCCCAGAAGGCAAGGAAAAAGGCAAAGACTGCATGCCTTATATGCTGGAAACACTATCGCTGAACCATGAAAGCATAGTCGAATCGGTCAGTTCCTTCCTCATAGACCGTGACATTGAAATCGAAGACATCAGCGGCAGTTGTTACCCAGCCCCCTATATCCAAAACCCCGTATTTGCCAGTAAATTTATCATCCTGATTCCCCCGCAACTGCATTTGTTATCGCTGCGAGAAGAGTTTATGGAATTCTGCGACCAGCTTAACATTGATGCGATCCTTGAACCCATTAAACGTTAGGTAGCTTATGACATCACCCAGTATTGGCACAGCCGTGCCGGATTTGGAACTTGCGGCCACGGGCGCGAAAACGGTCAAATTCAGTGATTACCGAGGCCAGTTCGTCCTGCTGTATTTTTACCCGAAAGACAACACGCCAGGCTGTACGACGGAAGGCCAGGCGTTCCGTGATGCGATCGGCCAATTCACCGCGCTCAATACCGTCATTTTGGGCGTATCGCGGGATTCGGTGAAAATGCACGAAGGCTTCAAATGCAAGCAGGCCTTTCCGTTTGATTTGTTGTCCGACCCCGAAGAACAGCTCTGCAACCTGTTTGATGTCATCAAACAAAAAAACATGTACGGCAAACAAGTGCGCGGCATTGAGCGCAGCACTTTTTTGCTCGATCCCAATGGCGTGCTCGTCCACGAATGGCGCAAGGTCAAAGTCAAGACGCACTGTGAGGAGGTTTTGACGGTTTTGCGGACGTTGGTGCCAGCCAATTAAATTATTGTCCACGAAAGACACGGAAAGCACGAAAAACTTTGTGGCCAGCATAATCACGTCATGAGTCAGCTCGCTGAAAAAGCAATAATAAATTCACTTTTTAAGTAATAACCCGATTTTTTCGTGCTTTTCGTGTCTTTCGTGTCTTTCGTGGACAAACCTCACATCATTCCTCTCTCTTCCCCCAACCTCAAAAGACCAACATGAATATTCAGACCACACCGGATAAAAAACTGTTTGTTTTAGATACCAATGTGCTGATGCACGATCCTGCGGCGATTTTCCGCTTTCAGGAGCATGATATTTTTATCCCCATGGTCGTTTTGGAAGAACTGGACCACGGCAAAAAAGGCCTGACCGACGTGGCCCGCAACGTCCGCCAAGTCAGCCGTTTTTTGGATGAACTGATCCGTGATGCCAACCAGCAAACCCTCAATGATGGCTTGCTGTTATCCCGCATCGAACACGGGCCCAATAGTGAAAGCCTGACCAGCTCAGGGCGCTTGTATTTCCAGACCAGCGCGATGACCGCGATGTTGCCGGAAAGCATGCCGGGCAATCTTGCCGACAACTCCATCCTCAGCGTGGTGCTGGCGTTGACGAAGAAATTTCCGCACATCAAAGTTATTTTGGTTTCGAAAGACATCAATATGCGCATCAAAGCGGCGACGTTGGAATTGACCGCCGAGGATTACCACAATGACCAGACGCTGGATGATATTGACCTGCTGTACAGCGGGGCGACTGCCTTGGACGAGGATTTTTGGGACAACCACGGCTCAAAAATGGAAGTGTGGCAAGAAAAAGACCGCACCTTTTATCGGCTTGAAGACCCGCTGGTTGCCGAATGGTATCCCAACCAATACCTGTACATCGACAATGACAGCAATTTTGAGGCGATAGTCCGCGATTGCGAGGGCGAAGTCGCCATTTTGGAACTGGCCCGTGATTACCGCTCGAAACACAACAATGTCTGGGGCATTTCCGCGAAAAATCGCGAACAGAATTTTGCCTTGAACGCCTTGCTTGACCCTGAAATTGATTTTGTCACCTTGCTAGGCACGGCAGGCACAGGCAAAACCTTGATCGCCTTGGCGGCGGGCCTGACCATGACGCTGGAAAAGAAAATGTTCAATGAAATCGTCATGACCCGAGAGACCGTGCCGATAGGCGAAGACATTGGCTTTTTGCCGGGCACCGAAGAGGAAAAAATGGCCCCGTGGATGGGCGCGTTGATGGACAACCTGGAATTGCTGGGTAGCCGTTCAGGCCAAAACGAGTGGGAACAGGGCGCCACCAAAAACATCCTGATGAACCGCGTGAAAATCCGCTCGCTGAATTTCATGCGCGGACGCACCTTTTTGAACCGTTTTTTGATTATTGACGAAGCGCAAAACCTCACGTCCAAACAAATGAAAACCCTCATCACCCGCGCCGGCCCAGGGACAAAAATCATCTGCATCGGCAACTTGTCGCAAATCGACACACCCTACCTGACCGCGACAACCTCAGGTTTGACCTATGTTGTCGACCGCTTCAAGCACTGGCCTTACGGTGCGCACATCACTTTGCGGCGCGGCGAACGGTCGCGTTTGGCGGATTATGCGTCGGAGATTTTGTAATTGGCATTTCAATTGCTTAAGTCTATTAGATAATTCGCAGTCGCTACATAAACTTTACAGAACGGATATAAACCTGTTCAGTAAAGTTTTGATTTGCTCGGTCTTAAGTATGGCCTTGTAAATCCCGTCTTGACGTAAAAGTACTGGAGGAATGGTGAAGCAAATTGCAATTCGGAAGCACTTTAGCTATTTCAAAACGAATAGCGAAGAAATCCAAAGCAACTCTTTTGACGAAAAACTTGATCAACTTGATGAAGAGCTAAGGGCTGTTTTCAAAAAATATGGTCTTGAGATGGTAGAAAGACAAACACAATTTTTACCTATTCAAAAACTATCAATCTTTCATTGCGAGCAGTGTAACCAGCTTATGGTCAACAGAGATATGAACCCCACGAAATTTGATTCAAATGGGTTGTATGATGACCTCTCATATGTAGTGCTGGATGGTGGTACACATGATGGTAAAAATCTATGTGAAGAATGCCTACCATTCGCTCATCGTTGGGGGCACTATTCATGAAGAATTTAACAATATGTACAAGAGCAGGACGGGGTTTGAAACCCCGTCCTTAACGTTTCAAAATACCTGTAGGCACTGTTAGCGTTTGGAGACAAAAAACATGTTTTTTTGACTCCAATTCTCGTGGATGCCGAACGGGGCTTCCACTCCCAGTACTATAAACATTTCAATTTACCCGCAGATACCCCAAAACATTACGAAACGGATAACTCCTCCCTAAAATATCGGCTTTATTAACGAGACAATTTTCGTGTTTTTCGTGGACAAAAACCCTATATTACCAAGCGCGTATCGCCCCCATCTGAGACCACGCTATGAACAGCAGTAAAATCCCAAAGCCTTCGACTTATCTTACCGAAGTCAAAACCCTGTCCGACCGCATCGTCAAGGCACAACAACCTATCCGCATCTTGGATGCCATCAAATGGGATGACAGTATCAAACAAGCGTTTATGCAAAGCGGTTGCAAGGAATTGCCCGCCGTTGATGCCGACTATTACCGCCAACGCCCTTTAGGTTTTGACCCTGGCGACAAAAAAGACGAATTCCACCAAATCGAACGTGATCTGGTGCGCAAGCTGGGGCAGTTGAACCCGCTCAGCGTCATCATGCGCCGCATCTGCCGCGAATATCAGGATGTCGTGACCATGCTGGAAGGACGCGGCACGTCGGTGTTTTCCAATATTTCCCAAGAGCTGTACGGCTCGTCGCAAGACGTGTTCCATGTCGGCGACCCGACCATCGCCGATTTGGGCAGCATGATGGAATCGACCTTGCAGCAATTGCTGGATCTGGATTTCTTGGGCGAGGAACCCAAAACCATCAATGCCAAGGACGCGGTTGACATCCTTAACGCTAAAATCCAAGACGTTTTCCCTGGCGAAGGCTTACGCGCCATGCTTAGTGACGGCATAGTCTCCGATGCGGCGGCGGGTACGGATTACATCAAAATCCGCGCCGACGCGATGTTCAATATGCGGGATTTGCGCATTCTCGAAGTGCATGAGGTTTGGGTACATTTGGGGACGACCTTGAACGGGATGGAACAGCCGTATTGCACATTCCTGGGCAAAGGGCCGCCATCCGCGACCATCACCCAAGAAGGACTGGCGGTGTTGATGGAGATCTTGACCTTCAGCTCGACACCGGAGCGGCTGATGCGTTTGATTAACCGCGTCCGCGCCACCACGCTGGTGGAAGAAGGCGCTAATTTTTTGGATATTTTCGAGTTTTTCCGCGCCAAAGGTTTGGATGAAGAAGACAGCTACACCTTTAGCAGCCGCGTGTTCCGGGGCAGCAGCTCCACGGGAATGCCGTTCACCAAGGATTTGACGTACATCAAAGGCTTTGTGCTGACCTACAACTTCATGCGTCTGGCCGTCCACAAAGGCAAGCCCGATCGTATCCCGTTGTTGTTTTGCGGTAAGACCATGATTGAAGACATGAAAGTGATGGCGGATTTGGTCGAAGAAGGCACCGTGTCACCACCGCGCTTTCTGCCGCCACAATTTAAGGATTTGAACGGCTTGTCGGCCTGGATGAGCTTCAGCCGTTTTATGACCTCGCTGAATTTCCGGCAGCTGGAACAAGATTACGCGAATATTTTGTAAACGGATTTGGGAAGAAATCGGCTGGGATATGCCCACGTTGCGTGGTTAGCCTTTGCTTTAGGAGTAGTGTCCCCCGCAACAACGGGTCGATGCGGACGCCCCCACACTGAAACTTCACGGCCATTTCCTTAAGAAACAAGTTGTGGCCGCAAAGCACCCATTCAATAGCAAATACCGGAGCCCAAACCTAGGCTTGGGCTCCAAGTAAAATGCCTTTCAACACTTAAACATGCCATGCCGAAACGCATGGGCGATAAAACAAAGCCTAGTTTATGGTAATCTTGGTTGCAGTGATGCTGCCGTTAGCCTTAAAGCCCTTGAACTCGGCAATTTGGCCAATAGCAAAAGAGCTTGCGCCTCCATTCATTTCACGTACCGTACAGTCTGCAAAATAGACCACGGTTTTGCCAACGGTGATGCTGTTTGTGCCCACCGCCGTTATCTTAGCGTGACCTTCCACTTTTTTGGCACCGCTTGGGACAACACAAGAAGCAAAAGGTGGAGGCGTTGGTGTGGCTGTCGTAACGCAAGTGTTAGTTATTGGATCCAATACTGTAGAACCGGTGCAAGTTGGAACTACTGGCGTTGGTGTCACACACACATTACCTTGCAATACTTGAGGGCTGACACACGTGGGTGGCGGTGGCGTGACCACCACTGGCGGGTCAACGGTCAATGAACTAGGCACACAAATGGTGGAGGCATCCAAGGCACCGACATATGTGACAACATTACCTATTGCAAAACTGCCATACGGAACCCCGTTAAAGGTAAATTGTGTGGTTCCTGGCGAACCATATACATTGGTGTACGCCACTTTTTGCCCATTGGCCAGCGTCATGAATAATTTGCTGCTGTTAAGGCCGGCGACAATCGCAGAAGTGCCTTGACACGCCGTAGGGATCACTGGCGGGTTATTGTCAATGACTTGGAACGCCACATCACCGATATTGCTGTCAGGATTTTGCTGGACGCCTTGGATATAAGCCCAACCTCCATAATAAGCGCCGTGATTATAATTCGGGTCAATCTGGCCCGTTACCGGATTAATGGTCGGGGTACGGTCAATGGTGGCGAAAAACTGCCAATAAGTGCCCGTTCCGGTGGCTTCGTTATAGATCACCGTGTACTGCTGGCCCACTGTTAAAAATACACCCGCCGCGCCCAAATCAACACTTGCAACGCCATTGAAAGGTTTGGCGAGCGTTATCGGGGCAGGCGATGTATAGATGACCCGACCGCCCAAACCTTCGCCTTCATAAACGGTCACATCTAAAGAAACGGTAGGGCTTACCACCAAAGTAGGATCCCAAGCGCTCACGCCGCAAGCAGGGGCGCAGGTGTTGGCCCAAGCCTGCAATACTTGGTTATAAGTCTCTTGGTCGGCGACATAAACACCAATTGTCACATCGCTCGCAACGGCATTAAAAGATTGGCCAATGTTATTGTGCGCCAAACCCCAGCCACCAGCAGGCAGCGGTGGCGGGTTTAAAATATCTGTAGGCCCGGCATGTGCGGAACCCAACAGCACGAATAGCGCAAAAAATGCAATTATGTTTTTTCTCATATTATTGTTTCCCAATAAAGTTGTTGGATAACACGGACATACCGGGCAAGAAATCCCCAGTAATTTTTGGCTTGCAAATAAGTGATAAACGCTTATTCGCATGGGAAGTGCCAAAACTATGCCAACGCTAAAATACCAGGTTATTAAGCAATAAAATCAGTTATATAGCATAAAAAATAAAGGCACTCTTTGCATGATGGATAGCGCAAAAAGTCGTGGCATCTACAAAACTTGCGGTATAAACCCTACGATTCTTGCAGTATTTTAAATGCCCCGCTGTGGCGGCCACCCCATCACGCCCGCGCACAAACCCAGACATCCACCTTAGCCACCCCCGCCTTTTTCAACACCTTCGCCAGCTCATGCACGGTTGAGCCTGTCGTCATCACATCGTCCACTATCGCCACATGCCCCGCCTTAATGGGCTTGACCACGGCAAAGGCGCCCTTCAGATTTTTCCTGCGCTGCTTGGCGGTCAAACGGGTTTGGTGCGGCGTGTCATGCCGCCGCTGGCAAGAGTGCAAATCCAGTGGCAGCCGCATGTCCTCGGCAACCGTCCTGGCAATTTCTATCGCCTGGTTAAATCCACGTTGCCGATAACGGCTATTATGCAACGGCACGGGCAAGACCAATTCCGGTTTTTCGGCGGTTTCTTGCAGATGTTCCGCCAACAAATGCCCCAGCAACCGGGCGTTTTTATACTGTGCGCCGAATTTTAGGCCTGTGACCAAGTAACGCAAAGCATCCCCATAAACAAACGGCGCGTAAGTGTCATCAAATGCCGGGCGGCGGCTTAGGCAACGGCCACACAGCATGGGCGCGTCGGACTGCACTTCCAACCGCGCTGCGCATTGGTAACAACATTGGCGATTACGCGGCAATTGCCGGCGGCACGGCTGGCACAAATCACGATGTGGCGTCCCTTTATTTCCGCATAACAGACAAGTAGGCGGCAACAGGTAATCCTGTATAATATCCATCCAGTTGTTTACTATTTTCATAATAACAAGTTGATAAGTGTGGTTTTACGCTTAGCAATAACTATAGCCGGAGTCTTCAAAAATGTCTGTATTACGCCATGACTGGCAGCTTGCCGAAGTGCTAGCCCTGTTCGCCCTACCCTTCAACGACCTGATCTTCAAGGCCCAAAGCACCCACCGCGAACATTTCGACCCGAACGAAGTGCAAATCAGCAGTTTGCTGAGCATCAAAACGGGTTCCTGCTCTGAAGACTGCGGTTATTGCCCGCAAAGTGCGCGTTACGATTCCGGCCTGACCCCCGAAGCCCTGATGCCGATAGATAAAGTGCTGCAAGCCGCACAACAGGCCAAAGACCAAGGCGCATCACGGTTTTGTATGGGCGCGGCCTGGCGGCAACCGAAAGACCGTGACATCGAGCGCGTCGTTGAGATGGTGCAAGGCGTCAAAGCCTTAGGCATGGAAACTTGTGTGACTTTAGGCATGTTGACCGACACGCAAACCGCGCGGCTAAAAGAAGGCGGCCTGGATTACTACAACCACAATCTGGACACCTCGGAAGATTACTACTCAGAAGTCATCACCACCCGCACTTATAAAGATAGATTGGACACCTTGGCACGGGTACGCGATGCAGGCATTAACGTCTGCTGTGGCGGCATCGTCGGCATGGGCGAAGGCGAACAAGACCGCGCCAAGTTATTGATCGAACTGGCAAACATGCCTAAACATCCCGAAAGCGTACCCATCAACATGCTGGTGCAAGTCGAAGGCACACCGCTGATGGGCACAGAAAAACTCGACCCGCTAGTCTTCGTCCGCACCATCGCCGTCGCCCGCATCCTGATGCCAACTTCGCGTGTGCGCTTATCCGCAGGCCGCAAGGAAATGAGCGATGAAATGCAGGCTTTATGCTTCCTGGCGGGGGCTAATTCGATTTTTTATGGGGATAAGCTGCTGACAACCGATAACCCGATGACTAATCATGATGTGGCTTTGTTTGACCGGTTGGGGCTGCATTCGGGTGGGTCTAGTTATGCGAATTGAGGGCATTTTTAGGTTGGCTTGACTTTAAAGAAGAGGTTGGTTGAGCAGTGTTTTTCTGCCCACCGACTATGTGACGAATGGTGGGCAAAAAAGCATTGTCCACCCAACAAGGCTAATCCACGCAAATAGCTTTGAAACTCAGTAAATCCGTCAATACTACGAGGGAAGCAATGAAAGTTTTATTTGAAAAATCTTTAGACAAGTAGGGTGGGCAACGCTTTTCTGCCCACCGATTATTCGGCAAATGGTGGGCAAAAAAGCATTGCCCACCCTACACGGCTGCCCTTTATTATCAATGCCGGGCCACTCTAGCGTTACCACAAACCCAATCCAACCATGCCCTTTTCACATCTGACCGATAACCTCGATAAGCTGGCACAGCAAGGCTTATACCGCTCCCGCCGCACCATAACTTCCCCGCAAGGCATCCACTTGCAACTGGGTGGCAAATCTGCCGTCAATTTTTGCAGCAATGATTACCTAGGACTAGCGAACCATCCGGCGGTGGCGCAGGCGTTTAAGGATGCCGCCGACAGCTATGGCGTGGGCAGCGGTTCGGCGCATTTGATTTGCGGGCACAGCACCGCACACCACGCGTTGGAAGACGAGTTGGCGGCGTTTACCGGACGCGGGCGGGCGTTGTTGTTTTCCACGGGCTACATGGCGAACATCGGCGTCATCAACACCTTGGTCGGGCGCGGTGATGCGGTGTTTGAAGACCGCCTGAACCATGCGTCTTTACTGGATGGTGGTTTGTCATCGGGGGCGAAGTTCAAACGCTATGCCCATGCTGATACCGCGCATCTGGAACCATTGCTGGCTCTAGCCACGGGCAATAAATTGATCGTGACCGATGGCGTGTTCAGCATGGACGGTGATTTTGCCCCACTGCCAGAATTGGCGGCGGTGGCAAAAAACCAGGGAGCCTGGCTGATGGTCGATGATGCGCATGGCTTGGGCGTGATTGGCAAACACGGCGGCGGTTTGCTGGAACATTACGGCCTGAGCCAAGATGACGTGCCTGTGCTGATGGGCACCCTGGGCAAAGGCTTCGGCACCTTTGGCGCGTTTGTCGCGGGGTCTGAGGTGTTGGTCGAAACCTTGATCCAATCCGCCCGGACTTATATTTACACCACCGCTTTGCCACCCGCCATTGCTGAAGCCACCCGCGCCAGTCTGCAAATTATTAAGACCGAAAATTGGCGTAGGGAAAAGCTCAATGCTTTAGTGGCACGGTTCCGTTCGGGCGCGGAGCAACTGGGTTTGCAACTGATACTTTCATCTTCGCCTATTCAGCCGATACTAGTTGGCGACAGCCAACGCACCGTAGCAATCAGCAACGCCTTATTAGAAGCAGGATTTTTGGTCAGCGCGATACGACCGCCTACCGTGGCGCAGGGTACGGCACGGTTGCGGGTGACGTTGTCGGCGTCACATGAAGAGACGATGGTTGATGGCTTGTTAGACGCGCTTGATGCTATTAACGGTAAGTTGGGACAAGCTGCCCTATAGATAGCCATTAGAAATGGCTTTTTATTCGGAACACAAACATAGCACTCCCGCTCTCGTTGCTTGCCGTTGATTTTCCCGCCACCGAGTATTACCATTAAAGTATTACCCACAAACAGGATTGCCATCATGCGCGTAACCACAAAAGGCCAAGTGACCATTCCGCTCAACGTTCGGGAAAGCATGGGCATATTGCCCGCCGAAACCGAAATAGATTTCCGGCAAGACGAGCAGGGCCGCTGGTATATCGAAAAAAGCCAAGCCGCCGATAAACAAGCTAGCCGTTTCCGTACCGCCCATAAAACCGCAAAATTAACCCTGTCCACGGAGGAAATCATGGCACTGACACGGGGCGGACTGTGACCGTCATCCTAATTGACAGTTGCATCATCACCGACCTTGCCGATAAATCCAGCGATTGGCATGAATGGAGTGCGGGAACCTTGGAAAAATTGGACGGCAATAACAAAATGGTCATCAATCCCATTATTTACGCCGAATGCTCCATCGGTTTCCAACGCATTGAAGACGTCGAAGCATTGTTTGTGCATTTGCGTTTACCCATAAAGCCACTTCCTAAAGAAGCCTTGTTCCTTGCAGGGAAAGCCTATTTGGATTACAAAAAGCGTAAGGGGGAAAAAGGCAACGTGCGACCTGATTTTTTCATCGGCGCCCATGCCGCCGTGTCTGGCTATGGTTTGGTGACGCGCGATAAAGGCAGGTTTAGCACTTATTTTCCCAGTGTCCGCTTAATCATGCCCCGTGAATAACTTGAACATTTTTTGGAATTATTATGCACACTAAATTGACCTTAGATATAGAGGACGACTTAATCCATCAAGTTGAAGCCTACGCAAAAACCAAAAACAAATCAGTTTCAGACATTGTCATTGACTATTTTCAAGAGCTTACCCAGCAGAAACAAGCCAATCCCTTACTGCCAATCACCCAATCACTACTGGGCATATTACAACATTGCGAAGTGGACGAAACCGATTATAAACAGTATTTAAAGGACAAATATCTTTGAAAATCCTGTTTGACACCAATGTGGTGCTTGATTTGCTGCTTAATCGTGAGCCTTTTGCCAAGGATGCGGCGATTCTGTTTAATGCTGTGGAAAGCTGTAAAATTCAAGGGGTTCTGTGTGCAACAACCATCACCACCATTGATTATTTGTGCGCCAAAAGTATCGGCGGCACACTTGCCAAGCAGGCTATCAAATCATTGCTTGAGTTGTTTCTTATTGCCGAGGTCAACCAAAAAATTCTGGTGGCGGCACTTGACTCATCGTTTGCCGATTTTGAAGACGCTGTTTTATATCAGGCTGGCATTTATGTAGGTGTTGACGGTTTGGTGACCCGTAACGGCAAAGACTTTAGTTCAGCCGAATCCCCTGTTTATACACCGCCTGAGTTGTGCCAAATAATCCAAACTGTCCAACATTAGGCATTACCTAAACCCATAGAATATTCCGCTTGCAAAACCACGAAAGGATTCTAATCCCTTGCAAAAACTCCACCACCAAACTCTAGGGGCCGGCAAACCCATCGTCCTCATCCACGGCTGGGCGATGCACAGCGGTATCTGGCAGGATTTTGCCGAACAACTCGCCGGGCATTACCAAGTCACGCTAGTCGATTTACCAGGACATGGGCATAGCGGCCCGCTCACGCCGTTCACTTTAGAGAACATCACCGATAGGCTGGCGCAAACCTTACCGGACGGGCCTTGTTGCTGGCTAGGCTGGTCGTTGGGTGCTGCGGTGGTTCTGGAGATGGCGCGGCGCTTTCCTGAACGCGTCGACCGCTTGGTGTTGGTGGCGGGCAACCCGTGCTTCCTGCAACAAAACGGCTGGCCTGGCATGAAGCCGGACGTGCTGGACAAATTCGCCGCCAACCTGCAACAGGACACGCAAGCCACGTTGACGCGGTTCTTGGCAATCCAGGTCATGGCCTTAGCCAATGCCAAAGCCCTGGCAAAATCCTTAAAAACCGCCGTGCTGTCGCGCCCCATGCCGGACAACACGGCTTTACAAGGCGGCTTGGACATCCTCAAAACCGCCGATTTGCGGCCCGCGTTGGCGGCGGCCACCGTCCCTGTGCTGGTGGTGTTGGGCAAAAAAGACAGCCTCGTCCCCGCCGCGCTCAGCCATGCCTTACCGCACTGCCAACCCGCCGCACAAGTGTATTTGCTGGAACAGGCCGCACACACCCCTTTTTTGTCACACCCTGAGGAGATGCTCGTCTTGCTCAAAGATTTTATGGAAAACCAACGTTGATGGACAAACGCAAAATCAAACAAGCCTTTTCCGCCGCTGCCGCCAGCTATGACGGCGCGGCGCAATTGCAACGCCGAGTCGGCACGGCCTTGTTGCAATCGGCAGATTTGGCAAACCAACATGGCACCTTGTTGGACATCGGCTGCGGCACGGGGTTTTTGACGGGCGAATTGCTGGCCTTATCACCTTGCCAAGAGCTAATCGCTTTGGACATGGCCTTGCCTATGCTGCACGCCACGCGGCAAAAGCTCAGCGGCCACACCAACGTGCATTACCTATGCGCCGATGCCGAAGCCCTGCCGCTGGCCGACCAAAGCGTCGACGGCGTGTTTTCCAATCTGGCTCTGCAATGGTGCGGCGACCTCCGGGCGGTGTTTGCCGACATCCGGCGGGTGCTCAAGCCGGACGGGCAATTGGTGTTTGCCACCTTCGGCACGGAAACTTTGCAGGAATTAAAAAATGCTTGGGCTACGGAAGACAACTACCAACATGTCAATGATTTTCATGATGAAACCTATCTTATTGATAGCCTACAACAGGCGGGGTTCAGGGCCATCCACAGCCAACGGCAACATCACCAGCCGCGTTATGCCTCGGTGCTGGAACTGATGCGGGAACTGAAACACCTCGGGGCGCATAATGTGCTGCCCAGACGCAATAAGGGCGTGACCGGCAAAACCGCGCTACAGCGCATGATGGCGGCCTATCCCCGCAACCCGCAGGAGCCTACCATCAGCGCGACTTTCGATGTCATCATGGTCAGCGCGAAACGATGAACACGGGTTACTTCATCACCGGAACCGACACTAATGTCGGCAAAACCTGGGCAACCGTCGCGCTGATGCATTATTTCAAACAGCGAGGGCAAAGCGTCGCCGCCATGAACCCCGTGGCGGCAGGCTGCATCATGCAAGACGGCTATTGGCAAAACGAAGACGCCCTGCTGCTACAACAACACGCTTCCCGGCCATTGCCTTATGGATGGGTCAACCCCTACGCTTACGAAATGCCCGTGTCACCCCATTTGGCGGGCAAAGAAAATCCGGCCGATTTGGCGAATATCCTCGCTTGCTGCCATCAGCTTAAAACCCAAGCCGATGTGCTGTTGGTCGAAGGTGCGGGCGGCTGGTACGCGCCCATCAACGCCCATCAGGACATCAGCGACTTGGCAAAAGCCTTGCAATTGCCCGTGATTTTGGTGGTCGCCATCCGTTTAGGCTGTATCAACCACGCCAAACTCACGCATCAGGCGATCATCGCCTCCGGCTTGGCCTGTGCGGGCTGGATAGCGGTTTGTAATGATGCACACATGCTGATGCCGGAGGAAAATATCGCCACCTTGGCTGCCGCATTAACTGCGCCGTTAATGGGGGTGTTCCCCTATCAAAAAGCCGCCGATTTTGCTTCCCTTGCCCGGCGCTTACAGGGTGTAGGAATACCCCCCAAAAGTATCGGCCCAATAGCTTGAATATAAAAATTTGCTAATATAGAATCCCTACTAACATTAAGTATTTATGCTTGATGCTTAACTAAGACATTGTCGCCTGAGGAGGTTTTATGTTTAACAAAAATAATAACAACTATTCCCGCCGCCGTTTTTTGGCCCAATCTGGCTTAGGCTTATTGGCGTTTGCGGGCATGCCAAACCTGCTAAATGCGATGGAAGGGATGGGGGCCATGCCGAAATTGCCGCCACATACCGCCAACCCTAATTTTAAAGCGGATGTGGAAATTGAATTGTTTTGCAAACCCACCTCAGTGGCGATCCTGGTCGGGCAGCAAACGCAAGTGCTGCAATATTCCGCCCGCTTGCTACACGGCCCGAAAGAGGCGGTGACAGAAATCCCCGGCTCGTATCTGGGCCCCATCATCCGCCTGCAAAAAGGCCAAAAAGTCCGCATCCATTTGCATAATGGCCTGTCCGAACCGACCGTGACGCACTGGCATGGCCTGCATGTCCCCGCCGAGCAGGACGGCCATCCTTTGTACGCGATTGATCCCGGCGAAAAATTGGTTTATGAATTTGAGGTGCTGAACCGCGCCAGCATGAACATTTACCATCCGCATCCGCATGAAACCACCGCCAAACAGGTGTATCACGGTTTGGCGGGCGCGTTATTTGTTAATGACGAAGAAGAAGCCGCACTGGGCTTGCCATCGGGGGATTATGAAATACCCATCGTCATCCAAGACCGTTTATTTGATGCCCAAAACCAGTTGGTCTACGTGCGGCACATGCATGACCGCATGACGGGGTTTTACGGCGACCGTATTTTGGTCAACGGTCGGGCCGATTTCCAGATGGATGTCGATAGCCGCGCTTACCGTTTGCGGTTTTTGAACGGCTCCACGGCGCGGATTTACAAACTGGGATGGGATGACGGCACACCGATCACCGTCATCGGCGTGGACGGGGGGTTGCTGGAAAAACCCGAAACCAAGCCTTATATGATGCTAGCCCCAGGCGAGCGTTTGGATGTCTGGGCGGATTTCTCAGGCCGCGCCGAAGGCTCGCAATTGGTCATGCGCAGCTTGGCTTTCAGCGGCGTGCTGCCCAAAATGGGCATGATGATGAACCATGGCGGCTTGCCGGTCGGTAGCGATTACCCCATCTTTACCGCCAAAGTGACCCGCAAAGTCAGCGACAGCCCCAAACTGCCCAACACCTTATCCAGCTTCCGCCGCTACGCCATCACTGACACCGCCAACCCCAACAAACCCGTACCCATAGCCATTTCTGAAGCGCACATGGCGATGTTGTTGAATGGGCGGCCTTATGCTTACAACGACGTCCAGGATATTGAACGCATTCCGGTCAACACCGTGCAACTGATGGAGATTTTCCACGCGCATGGTGGCGGGCATGGCCAAACCACGGCAAACGAGGGGCAAGAAGCCGGGCATCAGGGGGGCATGGGCATGGGAGGTATGCGCCACGGTGGTATGGGAATGGGTGGTATGCGCCATGGTGGTATGGGTGGCGGCATGGGGGGCATGGGCATGATGATGGCTATGGCCCATCCTATCCATCTGCACGGCCAATCATTCCAAATCGCCAGCCGCAGCATTGCCAACGGAAACGAAACCGATTACGCCACCGTGCATGAAGGCTTCATCGACAACGGCTTAAAAGACACCGTGCTGGTCATGCCCGGCGAAAGCGTCCGCATCATCAAACCGTTCCAGGATTTCAAAGGCCTGTTCATGTACCATTGCCATAACCTTGAACATGAGGATATGGGCATGATGCGGGATTTTCTGGTGGTGTAGTGGAGCGAATATCGCTTATTGATCACCACCCTGAAAACCATAATGCGTAACGCCACTGATTCCCTGGCCTTGTAGGACATGGCAAAAAGTTTATCCGGAAACCCGCCGTTACCGGATAAACCGCACCTTCCCCGATTTTTAACCTCCGTTTTTCCCCCACTAAAAGCAGATTCCGGTAACCTATACAGGACGGGGTTATTTTTTAATTTCGCTTACGAATTAAAGCTAACCCATCGCCTTGCACTGGCATTTGCACCCCGCCCCTTTTTAAACGTATCATGCCCTTCTTTATACGGCAGGATTTTTTGATGGATACGATCAGCATACGCGGTGCGCGGACCCATAACCTAAAAAACATAGACCTGGATTTGCCCAGGGACAAGCTTATCGTCATCACCGGCTTGTCAGGTTCCGGCAAATCGTCATTGGCCTTTGACACCATTTATGCAGAAGGCCAGCGACGCTATGTCGAATCGCTATCGGCTTATGCCCGGCAATTTTTGTCGATGATGGAAAAGCCCGACGTCGACCATATCGAAGGCCTGTCCCCTGCCATTTCCATCGAACAAAAGTCCACCTCGCACAACCCCCGTTCCACCGTCGGCACGATCACCGAAATCTACGATTCCCTCCGTTTATTATTTGCCCGTGCCGGGACACCGCGTTGCCCTGAGCATCAGGTGTCATTGGAAGCGCAAACCGTTAGCCAAATGGTTGACCAAGTCCTCGCCCAGCCACAAGACCAACGCTGGATGTTGCTCGCGCCCGTGGTCAACCAACGCAAAGGCGAATATGTGCAATTGCTGGACGATTGCCGCGCCCAAGGTTTTATCCGCGCCCGGATTGACGGCGTGGTGTATGACCTGGACGACGCGCCGACGCTGGATTTAAAAAAGAAACACACGATAGAGGTGATCGTTGACCGTTTCAAAATCCGCGACGACATCGCCCTGCGCCTGTCCGAATCGTTTGAAACCGCCTTGCGCATTGCCGACGGCATCGCCATCGCCGCCAGCCTGGAAGACGACGGCACGGAATTGCTGTTTTCCGAACGTTACGCCTGCCCGCATTGCGGCTATAGCCTGACCGAGCTGGAGCCACGTTTGTTTTCCTTCAACAACCCCAAAGGCGCGTGCGGCAGTTGCGACGGTTTGGGTGTGCGCCAACATTTTGACCCCACACTGATTATCCATAACCCCGACATTAGCCTGGCGGGTGGCGCGATACGCGGCTGGGACAGGCGTAACGGCTATTATTACCAACTCATCTTGTCCTTGGCGGCACATTACAGTTTCGACCCTGAAATGCCGTATTCCGAACTGCCGCAAAAAATTCAGGACATTATCCTGTATGGCAGCGGTAATGAAACCATAGAATTCAAATACGCCATCGGCACAGGCCCGATGAAGACCAAGCGCCATGCGTTTGAAGGCATCATTGCCAATATGGATCGCCGCTACCACGAAACCGATTCCAGCTTGGTGCGCGAAGAACTGGCGAAGTACTTGTCGCAAAAAGTTTGTAATGCCTGTGACGGGGCGCGGCTGAATATCGCCGCGCGGAATGTGTTTATTGATGATTTGCCGATCAACCAGCTCACCCGTTTGCCGATACGCAAAAGCTTGGCGTTTTTCTCCGGACTGCATCTGGCGGGCAAACGCGGCGAAATTGCCGTGAAGATTGTTAAGGAAATCCAGGAACGTTTGGAGTTTCTAGTGAATGTCGGTTTGGATTATCTGACCTTAGACCGTAGCGCCGACACGCTGTCCGGCGGCGAAGCGCAACGCATACGCCTTGCCAGCCAAATCGGCGCAGGCCTGGTCGGCGTGATGTATGTGCTGGACGAGCCGTCCATTGGCCTGCACCAGCGCGACAATGAACGCCTGCTCAGCACCCTGTTCCGTTTGCGGGATTTGGGCAACACCGTCATCGTTGTCGAACACGACGAAGACGCGATCCGCGCCGCCGACCACATTGTCGACATCGGCCCGGGCGCGGGCATACACGGCGGCAATATCATCGCCCAAGGCACCTTGGCGGACATTTTGGGCAACGCCGATTCCTTGACGGGGCAGTATTTATCTGGTCAAACCGAAATCACCGTGCCAAAAACCGTCACGCCCGTCAACCCCGACAAACAAATCATCGTCCGCAACGCCCACGGCAATAACCTGAAAAATGTCGATATTGCCTTTCCGGTGGGTTTGTTCACCTGCGTCACGGGCGTGTCCGGTTCCGGCAAATCGACACTGGTCAACGACACGCTATATGCCCACGCCGCCCGCCTGATCAACCGCGCAGGCATCATCCCAGCACCCTGCGATGCGATTGAAGGCTTGGAGCATTTCGACAAAGTCGTGGACATCGACCAGAGCCCGATAGGCCGCACCCCGCGCTCGAATCCGGCGACTTACACAGGCTTGTTCACGCCCATACGCGAGCTGTTTTCCGCCACGCCCGAAGCCCGTTCACGCGGCTACACGCCAGGGCGTTTCAGTGTCAACGTCAAAGGCGGACGCTGTGAAGCCTGTACGGGCGACGGCGTGATCAAGGTAGAAATGCACTTTTTGCCGGACATTTTCGTGCATTGCGAACAGTGCAACGGCAAGCGTTACAACCGCGAAACCTTAGAAATCCGCTACAAAGGCAAAACCATCAACGACGTGCTGGACATGACCGTCGAAGACGCGGCGGAGTTTTTCAAGGCCGTGCCGAGTTTGGCAAAAAAACTACAAACCTTGGTGGAAGTCGGCCTCAGCTACATCACCCTAGGCCAAAACGCGACCACCTTGTCCGGCGGCGAAGCGCAACGGGTCAAACTGGCGAAAGAACTGTCCAAACGCGACACAGGCAAAACCCTGTACATTCTCGACGAACCCACCACCGGCCTACATTTCCACGACATCAAACAATTGCTCACCGTGCTGCACACCCTACGCGACCACGGCAACACCGTCATCGTCATCGAACATAACCTGGATGTGATAAAAACCGCCGATTGGCTGATAGACATGGGGCCGGAAGGCGGCGATGGCGGCGGTACGTTGGTTGCCGAAGGTACACCGCAAACCGTCGCGGAGAATCCGACTTCGCATACGGGGACTTATTTGCGGCGGTTTTTCCTCAACTAGACCTGACGGGTTTTTAAAGCCTGTCAAGTCTGTGGTTACAACACTGTAAAGACATTGCAATGGAGCGTTTCTACTCACGCCACCAACTTCAAACCATGTAAGCACATGACGAACAGACCGCGCCGTTGTTGTTTCCGGATTTGCGGACTAATTTGGCGAATGTGTTTGGTGAGTGAGGCAAGAACCCCAACCCCATACAAACACCTAGGATTGGCCTAAACTGCACAACAATTTTTGGGGCTGCTGTATATACCCATCGCCTTTCAAAATACCGTATTGGTTAGTTATCAAGAAGCTGATTTTCGATGATTTTTAAAATATCAACCCAGTGTCTTCAAGTCGATTAGGTATAGATACTTATGCCAATCTACTATCTCATCCTAATTTACTCGCGTTGATAAACCGTTCAATTTCCCTGGCTAATTTAGGATGTTCCGCGAGTATTTGTAGGGCTTGCTGCCATTCTTCCCTAACCTTCATTGCAAGTTGCTCGGCGATGTCCGCAAGCCCGATTTGTGTTTTAAGTGCATCTTCCAAGCGAGTAAAAACAGATAAGCGCATATCTTCAAAACGCTTAGAACGCCCAAAGCGTAACGCCAAATCTTCTAAGCCTTCAGATGGCGGACGATAGACAAAAGTCGATACGAGATCATAGGCAGGCGCTAAAGTTGGTCTGCGAGGATCACGGTAAATTAGCGACCAATTTTTTAAATGGGCATCGCCATTGCCAATCAAGATATTAAACGCCAAGCGCCGGGTAAATTCGCGCAGGGCTTCGGTGTCATGCCCCCTATACACCAGCGCGGCAATGGTTTCATAACTGCCAGCGTATTTTTTGTCGGGGCAAAAACCGCGCACTTGCGCCAAATCTTCGATGTGGATTAACTCGCGCCTAGGCCCGCGATCGAAACGTTTGACGGCATAAGCCCAACCTTGGGTGCCGATCCAAACTCGTTCCGGCAAAGAATCCACTTGGTCGCGATGGATAAGCCGCACCTCTGGCACTTCAATACCCACCGCTTTTGCCAGCGTCATCATGGCGAATTCGTTCCAAGGCAAATCAGGGTATGCAGGGTCGGGGAGTTTGACAATCCAGTCACCGCCCTCGCCAAACGCCGGTAACACCAAGCGGTCGCCTGTCGCGAGCAAAGAAAACTTAAGACCAACGCCAGCCAGCGAAAAACGCCACAACGGGTTGTTCGGGTGGTCGGCCACGGTGCTTGCGTTTTGCCCGTCCGACACGTCAACGGGGACAGCCTCTTCCGCAGCCAACACCCGCACCGCACCCGGAAGGTCATGGCCGACTTGCGCGAGCAATTCCATTTCCCTGTCTATTGCCGCCCCGCGCGCCCGGGCAATCCATTCACGCAAGCGGCCTTCTGGCAACAGGTTCGAGAACCAAGGCGGTAGGCGCAAATTGCTTTGATGCCGTTCGAGGCGGTTTTCTTCAAAACGCAAACCCAATACTGCCCGCTGCGGGTCGTCCCAATAGTCTGGCTCGAACACAAAGCGCGTGGTGTCGCCGCGCCGATGCAAACGCCCCACCAAGCGGTCGTAAAGGTAAACGCAGAATTGCTCTTCAGCTAAGTGCGTCATCGCGTTCTGCGTCCATTTCGTCAAGATCGAAACTGTCCAAAGGTGGCGTATCTTCAAGCTGGGTTTCGGCCATGCGTTCAATAAAATGCTTTACGACTTCGGCAATGCGCTGTTGCCGAGCATCGAGAAAAGCGGATTTGTCTTTCTCTACTAAAGCCTGCAACATTTTTTTATCCAAAGCGTGGGAAGCGAGAATTTCATCTGCATGAATTGCACAATCCAATTGGGGTGTGACGAGCAAATCAACTACGCTAGCTGGTAATTCTTCGCTGCTCTCTAGCATCAATAAGCGGTTAGCCGCCCATAACCTTTTGTCTTCTGGTTCTCGGTTTAAAAAACGTTGGGTGACATCGCGCAATGTGGCATCGTCTTGCAATGCTTGGGTCAACTGCTGTCGGTTACACGGTTCGCCAGTCAACAATGATCTCGGCTTAAGTTCCCATAACGCGGATAGCACAATACGCCCGTTGGCGGAATTGGTTTTAAATCCGGCTAAGCTGGGAGCAGGCAAACGTTGGCTACCAAGACAATCCAACAAACGTTGCACAGAATCAGATTCTTCCCCAACTTTGATCTGCGCAGCCAACGTATCAAGGGCACGAGTCCAACTGGAGTTGAATGGGCCAGGGCCAACCAATGCCGCTCTCCAGTACCAACGGCGCAGCAACAAACGGTTTCGCGGCTCTGGCTCTGGAAAATGAGCGAAAAAACGTGCCAGCACCACCAATAAATAACGGAATGGCAAAAAAGCAAAATGCGGTGTACCCGCATCTTCTTGTAAAAACAACACCGCTCGCAAAAGTGCCTTTTCGCCTTCGCTATAGGCTTGCTGTGGTGATTCGTCGTTAAAATCACGAGACTGGCGGGCAACAAACTCATCGCGTATTTCTCGGCTGACGTTACTTCCTCGTCTAGCCAGCACTGCCCGTAATACAGTATCGCTATCGACAATCCCAAAACCACGCTCATCATGAATAGTTTCAGCAATACGTTGGAAAGGCAAGGAAGGTTCTGCTTCCACGCTGCCGCTAAAATGCAGTGCTGAGAACACTTCCGCTCGACTCAGGCGTTTGCCATAGTTGTTCATGCGGTCAAAAATATCGCGCAATATGGCCTCATCGTCTTGATCCACCAAATAGGCAGGCACATGGTATTCGCGGATCACCCGCGTCACCCGCGATGCCTCGTCCAAACTATCGCTGGCTTCCGGGTAGTCTTTTGTGAACCAGCGGATCAATCGCTGCAAATCGAACAGCACCGGCAACGGCACAATGTGGCCGTCATCGTCGCGGCCAGGATGGACAAAAACTTGTTTACGCAAGTCATAAGCCAAGGCGAAGCGCTCATCCATCATGCCACCGTCTGACAAGGCGTTCGCCAAACTGGTCAAGCGTTGCTGGCCATCGACCACCCACCAACCTTCGTCAAACTGTCTGGATTCAATGCGTAAGCCGCCCAATTTAATGGAACTGGCGGGTGCCAGCCGTTTCCACAACAGCAAGTTGCCAATCGGATAGCCTTTGACGATGCTGTCGAATAAACGCCGCACGTCTTCCCATTGCCAGCGCAAAGGGCGTTGGAACTCCGGGATGCGGATGCGCCCCTCCAAGGCCGAAGCCACTAAATCCACGACGGTGTAGGTTTTTGCCGATGGTTGTGAAATTGACGGTTTGCTCATGTTCAAAAACCAAACTATTTGATGTCAAATTGTGCACCATTAAGGTGGGTAACGTTTTTCTGCTTTGTTTATACCACAAAAGGCAAGTAAAACAGCATCATTTGAAGCCCTTCAGCCGGACTGGGCATGTCGCCCAACTCGTAAGCCGCATATCGTAGGGCGCAATAGACAATAGCCGTATGCAACATGTTGGCTTTAAACATCCGACGTATCACGCTATCGCTAATGTCCAACAGGTCTATGTGTGTTTAGCCTTACTTTCCTTCAACTTATTCCCTTGCCTAACCCGATTCTTACCCGCAACCCGAAGCAGCCGAAGAAATTTGGGGCATTCAAAATGGTTGGGTGCGTTACAAGCGGCGGCGTGGCGTAACCCATCACGCATGGCGGTCAGTTCTTTAATTTTGCTGTCCAGCTCGTTTGCCTTGGCTAACAGCAATGTTCTGTTAATGTCCGGCCCTTCAGACCTGAACATGTCGCCAATTTCATCCAGCGAAAAACCTGCATTACGCCCTAGCGATATTAACGCCAGCCGTTCTATCACATTGGCGTTGAATAATCGGCGCAAACCGTTGCGGCCTATGGACTGGATCAGGCCTTTTTCTTCATAAAATCGCAAGGTTGACGCGGGTAATCCCGACGCTTTTGCGACTTCAGCTATATCCATGATTTCACCTGCCGTAATTAATGCTTGACTTCAAGTTGGCTTGAGTTTGTATCCTAGCTCCGTACGCCATTTTGTACAACACCAAAGCCATTCAATCGAATGGCTGTTATTCATTTTTAAAACGGTAAGGAGTAAATATGGACGCTAATTTTTGGCATCAAAAATGGGAACGCGGTGATATTGCCTTTCATCAAAGCGAGGCGAACCCGTTTCTAGCCGCCCATTTTGGGCAATTAAAACTGCCGCAAGGCAGCCGTGTCTTTTTGCCCTTGTGTGGCAAGACGCGGGATTTTGCCTGGTTGCTTGCTAAGGGTTATCGGGTGGTTGGCGCAGAATTGAGCGAACTCGCCATTAAGGATTTGTTTAATGACCTTGGCTTAGAGCCAGAAATATCCCCAGTTGGAGAATTGGCCCGCTACCGTGCCAACTCTATCGACATTTTCGTGGGGGATATTTTTGCCGTGTCAGCCGAAACGCTTGGCCCGGTAAACGCGATATATGACCGCGCGGCGTTAGTTGCCTTGCCTGCTGGCATACGAGGGCCATATACGTCACACCTGATGGACATAACTGGCAGCGCACCGCAGTTGCTGGTTACTTACCAATACGACCAAGGGCTGATGGATGGCCCGCCGTTTTCCGTTAGCGGGGATGAAGTAAAGCAACATTATGGTGATATTTATCAATTGAAAGCTGTTGAAAGCCAGAATGTCACGGGCGGATTCAAGGGGGGCGTTGCCGCCACGGAAACCGCTTGGTTGCTCCAAAAAGCCAATAAATAGCTTGGACATTGACGGGACTACCTGAAACTTGTAAGGGGTTCGCTGATAGGTGCATATACAAAAAGAAGACCGCGCCGCCAACAATGAGGCGGACAAACAATCCGGATTCCCAAGATGGCATTTGGGAACCCGTAACCCCAACACATTCAATCCATACCTTCTTCAGTCCAGATTTATAAATTGGACGATGAAGCCCTTTTATCGACCCATCACGGCGCGTAGAATACACGGACGGCAGCTTCCAAGCTCTGGCGGCCTCAATCAGCCGCCAAACACTAAAATAATGGCCGGATAGCCGTGACCCGAAAAACCGATGACCTAGCACCCACTTAAATGGATATAAAAACCAATGGCTTGACTGGCACTTAGAATATATCAAGCCTTCATTAAACTGAACCTGTTCCGGAGAAACTTATGAAATCAACTTGGATACTCGTTGCTGATAACAGCCGTGCACGCATCTTTACTGCCGACACGCCCTCCTCTGCTTTAGAAGAAATCGAAGGCTTGGCCCATCTGGAAGGCCGTTTACATGACCGGGAAATGACTTCTGACCTGCCAGGAAAGATTAAAAGTTCTGACGGTGGCGGACATGCTTTTGAGCAACCCACCGATCCCAAACAACATGAATCCGATAATTTTGCCCACCAAATAGCCCGACATCTGGAAGCCGCATACAACGACAAGCAATTTGCCCAATTGCTGATTATTGCGGAACCGTCTTTTCTGGGCTTACTGCGCCATTGCTTACCGGAACAAGTGAAAAAGCAAGTCAGTTTCGAACTCGATAAAAATATCACAATGGAAAGTGCGGCGGATATCCGCAAACATCTCCCCGACTATTTGCCGGGCCATTGATTGCCGTTTTATCCGGCTCCAAAGACGGGTGGAGCATAAAGCAAAACCCGTCAACCAAACTCACCAGATGGGTTTTAATGTGGCAATATCCACACTTAATCGGGCCCAAAAACGTCCGGCCCGTCGCCTCCGAAACATCATCAATGTTTCAATTGCCCCATATCCGATAGCCTCACCCATACCGGCCTTCTTTTGGTTGGCCGCCTGACCCATTATCTGCACCACCATCACCTTAAACGGACAGGAGCCGCCTCTAATGAAAGCCATGGTATTGAGCAAGCCCTGCAACCTCAAGGAGAACCCAACCCCGCTGGAACTTATGGAAATCCCCGTCCCGGTTCCCGATGCAGACGGCATCCTGCTTAAAGTGTCAAGCTGTGGGGTTTGCCACACCGAACTGGATGAAATTGAAGGCCGGACACCACCGCCACGCTTGCCTATCATTCTGGGGCATCAAGTCATCGGCAGGGTAGAAGCCATAGGCAAGCAGGTCAGCGGCGTTGGCATCGGCGACAGGATGGGCGTCGCCTGGATATTTTCCGCTTGCGGGCGCTGTAAATTCTGCCTGGCAGGAATGCAAAACCTCTGCCCTGAATTCCAGGCAACCGGGCGGGATGCCAATGGCGGCTATGCCCAGTACATGACGGTTGCCAGAGGTTTCGCGTACACCATCCCGGATATATTTTCCGATGTGGAAGCCGCACCTTTGCTATGCGCCGGGGCTATCGGTTACCGCTCATTACGGCTGACCGGGCTCAAGGACGGGCAACGCCTTGGCTTGACGGGCTTTGGCGCCTCCGCCCATTTGGTGCTGAAAATGGTGAAACACCGTTATCCGGACACTGACATTTATGTGTTTGCCCGTAGCGCCGTGGAAAGGCAATTTGCCCTTGAACTGGGCGCGGTATGGGCGGGCGGCACTGCGGAACGGGCGCCGCATAAGCTGGACAGCATCATCGACACCACGCCCGCCTGGCAACCCATCGTCGAGGCCCTGGCGAACCTGGAGTCCGGTGGCAGATTGGTGATCAACGCGATCCGCAAAGAGGGCGGCAAGCAAAGTTTGCTGGATTTGGATTATCCGCAACATCTGTGGCAGGAAAAAGAGATAAAAAGTGTCGCCAACATCACCCAGGCCGATGTCACCGAATTTTTAAGCTTGGCGGCGGACATGGGGCTTAAGCCAGAAATCCAGGAATTTAGCTTGAAACAAGCCAACGAAGCGTTGATGGCATTAAAGGACGGCCCGATCCGGGGTGCCAAGGTTTTGAAAATAGGGTAGCGGATAATGCCTTGCCACTGGGCAACCCACCAGGGACACCACTAAAATGGAGGGAGGCACCCTATCCTTAAACGCCTTCTTCCAAACCAACCCGCCCTTTTCCAGAGATAACTCCAGACCTACCAACGTCAATAAAAGGGAAAACGCACTACCCAATAGTTTTTTATTGGCTATGTCACCGTTAATTGTGGAAGCCTTAAATGACGCGGCTTTGAGCGAAAGCCGCAATCCGCATTAAATAAGGCTTTGCGCCGAACATAAAATTTTTTCAACAACTAACGGTGACATAGCCTTTTTATTTAAGCTAGCTGTACCGCGCCAACAAACCCTGCAACCGCGTTTTATCCAGCTGTTGGTTATCAACTTTAAGATACGCCACCGCATCCGCGAAATTTAATGTCACTTCCGCCACACCTTTGATCGCCAGCATTTTTTCAGCCATTTCATTGGCTTTTTCTTCATCCATAGCCATCAAGGAAACCAGCATATTGGCGAGATAGCGTGGCGGGTTCATGCGCATGGCGACCAGGAACCAACTCAAGGCGGCGGCGGCGCAAAACAGGAACACGGCGGTTTCGCCATACTCCCCCTTAAACCAACCACCCACCAGCCCGCCGATAAACAAGCCCATAAATTGGCAACTGGAATACGCGCCCATTGCCGTGCCTTTTAAATCGGCGGGGGCTGTTTTTGACACCAGCGACGGCAATGTCGCCTCCAGCAAGTTAAAGCCACAAAAGAACACGCCCAGGCCACCGATGATCGTGTACAGGTTCGGCCCCGCCTGCGATAAACCCACTTCCGCCAAGGCAATCACGGCAATGGCGCCCAAAAACACTGGCTTCATCTTGCGTTTTTTCTCCGCCAGGATGATAAATGGCACGGCAAGCCCCATGGACAGCACAAAGACCGGCAAATACACCATCCATTCATTGCCTTGAGGCAAACCAGCGGCACGCATGTCGGTGGGGACCACCACAAAAATTGCCATTAAAATCATGTGCAGGATAAATATCCCATAATCCAGCCTTAACAAATCCGGGTTTTTCAAGGCGTCCAACATTTGCCCAGGAACGAATTCCGCATCACGGTGCAACCTGGGGCGGCCAGGATTAGGGACGACCCACACGAGTGTCGCCATCGCCAGCACGGTGAGGCCTGCCGTAGCCCAAAAGACCGTTTGTACGCCCCCAAAACCGGATAGGATGGGGCCGGCGACGATGCCGACCCCAAACGACAAACCAATGCTGATGCCGATGGTCGCCATGGCTTTGGTACGGTGGACTTCTTGGGTCAAATCGGCGACCAAGGCCATCACCGCTGACGAAATCGCGCCCGCGCCTTGAAAGGCACGGCCTACCAAAACACCGTAAATGCTGGTCGACAGCGCAGCGATGACGCTACCGACAAAAAACAGCAGCAAGCCAAAAATAATCACTTTTTTGCGGCCAAAGCGGTCGGACAACAAGCCAAAGGGGATTTGCAACAGCACTTGTGGCAAGCCGTATATGCTCATCGCCAATCCCAGCAAGGCGGGCGTGGAGCCTTCCAGTTGCTGGGCAAACAATGACAGCACCGGCAGGATCATAAACAAACCCAGCATCCGCAGGGCATAAATACCCGCCAGCGACAGCGTTGCATAGCGTTCTGAAGGCGTCATGGGGCTAGTGATGTCTTGCACGGTATTCAAAACGGGTTTCTCCTTAGCAGGGATGTTGAGTTGTTTAGGGTCGGGCTAGCGGCACATGATAGGGGTTGCCGCCGTCTTGGGCAATAGCAAGCGTGGGACGGGGCTTTTTATTTGGTTTTAATAGAAAATGTTAACCCCTGTTTATGGCGTTTGGGCCAGCTCCGCTTTTAACAAATCAAAAACACGGGTGGTCGCCCCCTGGTTAGCTTGGACAAAGGCTTGGCCTTTGGCAATCAACGCCGTCCTGAAAGCAGGGTCTGCATACAACGTTAGGATGGTTTGGCGTACGGAGCCTAGCGTCAGACATTGGATCGCGGCATCTTGTTTTAAGATACCTGCAGCTATGGCCTTAAAATTCGCCATGTACGGGCCGAACAATACGGGCACACCCACCGCAGCCGCCTCCAAGACATTGTGGCCGCCAGTTGGCACCATGCTGCCACCGACAAAAGCCACATCGGCGGCGGCATAAAACAATTTCAATTCACCCAGGGTATCCAGCAAATAGACATCAGCGCCCTTCTTGCAAGCCATGCCGGAAGTGCGGGTGACGCAATCCAGTTGCTGCTGCCTGCTTAATTGTTTGACCTCCTCGAAGCGCTCAGGATGGCGGGGAGCTATCAGCAACAATAATTCAGGGATCTGCTCCTTTAACTGCCGGTAAAGCGGCAAAAATAAAGCCTCTTCACCTTTATGGGTGCTAGCCAGCAGCCAAACAAAGCGTCCGGAAAATAAGCCGGCTTTTAGCTGCAAGCCATTTTCGGAGGTATCTTTGGCAATTTCCACATCAAATTTGATATTGCCCATTGTGGTGACCGGGTTACGGGCACCGATGGCGGCAAAACGTTGGGCGTCTTCAGGGGTTTGTGTGCCTATGTGTTTGACCTGCGCCAAGGCGGGATGGACCAAGCACGGTATGCTCCGGTAAGAACGCGCCGAACGTTCAGACAACCGGGCGTTTATGAGGTACAAGGGGATTTGCTGCCCGCCACAATGGGCGTAGAGATTCGGCCAGATTTCCGTTTCCATAATGACCGCCAGCTTAGGTTTAAAACAGCGCGTGAAGCGGTGCAGGGCATCCGGCAAATCATAAGGCAGGTAAACATGGCTGACCGTGTTTTGCAGCACGGCTTTCACCCGCGCCGATCCGGTCGGGGTGGTGGTGGTGATCAGCAGGTGTTCTTGGGGGTAAGCGTGTTGTAGGCGTTTAATCAGCGGGAACAGGGATTCGGCTTCGCCAACCGAAACGGCATGGAACCAGATCACCGGATTGGGATAACGTTGCGAATAAAAGGCGAACCGCTCATGCCAACGGCGGCGGTACTCAGGGGCTTTAATGCCCCGCCACCATAAGCGCAACAAAATAAAGGGCACCAGCAGGTAAAACAGGACGGTGTAAAGGATACGCATAAAAACAGTAGCCCAATGAACCAGGTTGACCATCGTACAAGACTGGTTTTATGGCGTTAACCCAATTTAGCTAGCAACCTGTCGCGGAATAACATGGCAGATCCGCAGGTTGAGGCGCATTATGCTACTGAGACTGTGAAAGTATTGCAAAATACTCTAAGAATTAATGATTGTCCACAAAAAACACGAAACAATTAAATAATAACTTTCAATAACTTATATTTAATCTGGTTTTACACTTTCGTGTTTTTTCGTGATTTTCGTGGACATAAAATAATTCTTTCACAGTCTCTACTGCAAATGCACCTCAGCGGGGTCTAGGCTTCAGCGACAACTTTAATGGCGACGGTCACAACGACATCGGAATGCACCATGATGTCGATGTCAAATTCACCGATATGGCGGATTGCGCCGTGTGGCAAGCGGATTTCGTGTTTGCCGACAACAATGCCCGCCGCACAAATCGCTTCGGCGATATTATGTGTGCCGATAGAACCGAACAACCTGCCTTCGTCACCCGCTTTGTGGGCGATAATGATTTCCAGTTTGCTGAGGGCGTCCGCACGCGCTTGTGCGGCAACCAGCCTTTCCGCAGCGGCTTTTTCAAGTTCGGCGCGGCGTGCTTCAAATTCAGCGATCTTGCTGTTGGTGGCAGGAACGGCTTTACCTTGTGGGATCAGGTAATTTCTGCCGTAGCCGGACCTAATGTTGACTTTATCGCCCAGGTTACCTAGGTTCGCTACTTTTTCAAGAAGAATGACTTCCATCTTTTAATCCTCGTCAGTGGGGGTTAACCCATTATTTACGCTTTCGGCGTATTATGTGTAGATTGATATTTTCGTAAGTTAAACCACGCATCGACCCAGCCCACCACCGCCACCAATAAAATGGCGTGGGGTATCAAAAACAAGGTGATGTATAGCATTGGCACAGTAAAACGGGCCAGTTTCATGCCGGCAAATAGGGTATGCATGACCGCAGTCCCGATCACGCTGTACAGGGCGATTAGCAGGATAGTGATATTCCAAGCCGCTTCCGACACCACGCCAGTGACCGCCATTGCGGTCGCCATGACAGCCAGTGTGCCTATGGCCAAGCGCGGCGGCATGCCCAATGACAGATATTCGGTTTTAAAGCCACCAGGGTTATAGAGATTAGCCTGCCACCAGCGCCCCAAAAAAAGGCCAAACAGCAAACCAAACACAGAACCGGCGGCGACCACACCTGTCATATAATGCGCCCAGACATTCGCCGCCTTCTTAAAATCATCAAGGGACGCATCAGCAGGCAAATTGGCAGGCATCATTTGCACAAACAAGGCATTCCACATTGCCGCCAGGTCAGGGTTGTACAGATAAGCCCCCACAACAGCCAGCACACCGAGGAATATGGCGATTTCCACCGCCAATGACAAATGCCGGCCTTCGCGCAGGACGATTGCAATCAGCCAAACGGGCAGCCAAAGCACCATCACATACATCAAGGCAAACTGGAAATGCCCCAACAACAGCCAGCCCAGCAAACCCGCCGCCAAACTGGAGCAACCCAAAACATACAAGCCTTCAATTGCCCCTAGCCTTAATGTGACCAAAGCCACCGAGGCTGAACTTACGATACTAACGGGCGGGAACATCAGCGACAACAAAGCCAAGGAAGAGGCCACCATCATGGCCTGCAACCTTCCTTTCATGATGTATGCCGCCAAAAAATTCATCGCCCGACCTTCTTACCGGTTATTTGTGTGCGTCGCAGAAAGGCAGCAAAGCAATAAAACGCGCACGTTTGATCGCCACACACAATTCGCGTTGATATTTGGCAGTGGTTCCGGTGATGCGGCTAGGGACGATTTTGCCGGTTTCAGTAATGTAATCGCTTAACAAATCCAGATCTTTATAATCGACTTGGACACCGTTTTCTGAGGAACGGGTGACTTTTTTGCGTCTGATGTTACGAGCCATGGTAATTCTCTTAAATATAAATGGTTAATGTTTATTCAGGAATGCTTTCGTTAGCATCGAACTCTTCGTCAATGTCATCCATATCCAGCTCATCCGTCACCGCCGCTTCCTTGGCGGCCAAGTCTTTGGCCTTAGTTTCAGCTTGCTTGTTCCCTTCAGCTGTTGCGATAGCGATCGGCGAAGGCTCGGTCTCCGCATGCTTTTGCAACAGGGTCATGCTCCGTAAAATGGCATCGTTAAAACGAAAACCGCTTTCCAGCTCTTCCAATGTTGGCTGGTCGCACTCAACATTCATCAGCACATAATGGGCTTTGTGGATTTTTTTGATAGGGTAAGCCAAATGCCTGCGTCCCCAATCTTCGAGCCTGTGGATTTTTCCGGCAGCCGCTTCAATGGTTGACTTATAACGCTCAATCATCGCGGGAACCTGGGCGCTTTGGTCAGGGTGAACTAAAAAGATAATTTCATAATGTCGCATTATTTTTCCTTTCGGTTAAAGCCTTCCCTTTTTGGCAAGGGTAAAGCAAGGAGGAGCTTATTGCTCCGTGGAACCGCGCATTATAAAGTTTTTTCCACTTTCATCAAAGCATTATCTATACCATTGATACTAAACGACTCTGAAAATGGAGGGGCAATGATTAACCATGACGACATTGAGGCTTGACAAAAAATCTGCATAGTAGAAACTAAAACGGTTTTAATAACTCAAGAGTACCATCTTTGAACGAAATGCCCCTAAGTATGCTATTTGGCATACTTGCACTTATGCTCATCCTTTCCGCTTTCTTCGCCGGATCGGAAACCTCTTTAATGTCCCTTAACCGTTATCGCTTAAGGCACCAGGTCAAGCTAAAAAATCCCGGCGCGATTAAGACCCATAAATTACTGCAACGGCCCGACCGCCTTATCGGCCTGATCCTACTCTGCAACAATTTCGTCAATACTTTTGCCGCCTCCATCACCACAGTCCTCGCCATCCGCCTGTTCCCCCAAGACGAATCCAGCATAGCCATCGGGGCGGGCATCCTAACGATTGTCATGCTGGTTTTTTCAGAAGTGTCACCGAAAACACTGGCGGCCATCAAACCTGAACTGCTAGCCTTCCCTGCCGCCTGGATTTATGAGCCGTTGCTAAAAATATTTTACCCCGTCGTCTGGTTCGTCAACCTGTTCGTCAACCTGTTGCTGCGTATCGTAGGCGTTGATGTGAACAAGAACAGTCCTGACTCGCTTAATAGCGATGAATTAAAAAGCATTATCACGGAAGCCGAAAGCCTCATGCCACCGCGTTATCAAAAAATGTTGCTGGGCATACTTGACTTGGAATCGGCAACCGTTGAAGACATCATGACGCCTAGGAATGAAATTGTCGGCATAGACCTGGAAGACCCGCTCGAAGAAATCATCGGGCAAATTAAAGCTAGCCCCCATACCCAATTGGCTGTTTACAAAAAAAGCATCGACCGGATAATTGGTTTTTTACATCTACGGAAAGTGTTAGTCGAGGTCAACCATGCCCATTTTGACAAACAATCCATCATCAACTTGGTCAGCAAACCGGTGTTCATTCCTGAAAGCACCCCCGTGCATACACAAATGCTCAGTTTTAAAAACGAAAAAACGCGCATAGGCTTGGTCGTTGATGAATACGGGGATGTGCAGGGGCTGGTCACCTTAGACGACTTGTTACAGGAAATCGTCGGCGAGCTGATCACGGATGAAGCCACCCCCGCACAACTGCAAAGCGATGGCAGCTATTTAGTCGACGCGGGCATCACCATTAGGGAGCTAAACCGGCTCACCCAATGGTCATTGCCCACCGAAGGGCCAAAAACGCTTAATGGCCTTATTATTGAAATCGTGGAAACCATCCCGGAACCCGGCACCAGCATCGACTTACACGGTTACTATCTGGAAGTCATAAAACGCAATAAAAATGCGGTGAAGCTCGTCAAATTTTTGCCCAAACCCTAATATTTATCAAAACAGTGAAGTTTTAGCCATTTAAGATTGAGTTTTTTTTAGTATCTAAAAAAATAACGTCTATAATTAAAACCTGTTTAAAAGCTAAAAAAACCAATCTATGGCTAAGCTCACTGTTTTTTTTAAATATAAAGCAATCGACTCCTATTTGTTTGAAAAAGGTGTTGTCCATATTGGTCGTGATGAAACCAACGACTTGACTATTGACAGCCTCGCAGTCGCTCCTGCCCATGCGGCGATCATTAACCGTGGAAATGTCAGCTCCATTAAACAATTAAATGAAAATTTCCCATTGATTGTCAACGGCCAAAAAGTCAAAGAATGCGAGCTGAACCATAATGACACCATAACCATAGGCAAGCACGACATTGTCTACAGTGTCACCGAATCTGCCGATCCTGAAGCGGCGCACCCCAAAGACGAGAATTTCGATTACAACAAAACGCCCGCAACCTTTGATATGGAAGAGGAAGCGACCTTGCCCCCCGCTAACCTGCAAGTTTTAAACGGGATTAATATCGGCAAAGTTTTGCCTATAAAAAAATCCATGACCCGCCTTGGTAATGCGGGTAGCGGCGTAGTGGTCATTTCAAAAAGGAAAGACGCTTATTACATCTCCGCCCTGGAAAACAAAGGCACCTTAAAAGTGAATGACCTGCCTTTTGCAGACAGCAACATCAAGCTAAACAACAATGACGTCATTGTCATCAACGGCACCTCCTTGCAGTTTTTTCTGAGCTAACCCAAATCCGCCAGAATATCCAGCGCCTCAGCCAACGTGGCCACCGGATAAACGCGCAAATCGGCAAGCTTATGTTTGGGCGCATTCGCTTTAGGGACCACCGCCTTTTTAAAACCATGTTTGGCGGCATCATTAAGCCGCGCATGGCCATTCGCCACAGGCCGGATTTCCCCGCTCAAACCAATCTCACCAAAAAACAGCACATCCTGCGGAATCACCTTGTTTTTTAAGCTGGACACCACGCTCATCACTATCGCCAAATCTGACCCCGTTTCAGTCACCTTGATGCCGCCCACGACATTGGCATAAATTTCATCCTGGGCCGTCATAATATTGCCATGCCGCGCCAACACCGCCAATAACATCGCCAGCCGGTTCTGATCGAAACCTACCGCCAAACGGCGCGGGTTCCCGTATTGGCAGTCAGTCACCAAGGCCTGGATTTCCACCAACAACGGGCGGGTGCCTTCCCATAACACCGTGACCACGCTACCGGATGCAGGTATTTCCGCACGGTTAAGAAACATCGCCGAAGGGTTTTTGACTTCCTTTAGCCCGGAACTGTCCATCGCAAAAAAACCCAGCTCACCAACACTGCCAAAACGGTTCTTATCCGCCCGCAACACCCGGTAACGGGCATCATCGGTGGAACCTAGCATCACTTGGGTATCGACAATATGGCTTAAAGTCATCGGCCCCGCCAAAGATTGGTCTTTGGTGACATGCCCGACCATGAAAATGCTGACCTGATTTTTTTTGGCATATTGGGTCAGGTAACTTGCCGATTCGCGCACTTGTGACACCGAACCCGGTGCAGAATCGGCATCTTGGGTGTGCATGACCTGGATCGAATCGATCACCAAAATCTGCGGCTTGATGCTGTCCATGACATCACAAATCCGTTGCACGGAGGTTTCGGCGAGCATCATGATATTGCTGGCGGGCAGCCTCAACCGCTGCGCCCGCTCGGCGATTTGCTGCAAGGATTCCTCACCGGACACATACAGCACGCTGATATTGCGGTCGGCAATATTGGCAATGGCCTGTAACAACAAGGTGCTCTTACCGGCTCCGGGTGCACCGCCAATCAGCACCACGCTACCTAAGACGATACCGCCGCCAAGCACCCGGTCAAATTCCGATATGCCGGTCAAAATTCTCTCGGCCTGCAACAAATTGACCTCGGACAAGAGCTTCACTTCCGACAAGCTGCCAGCATAACCGGCCGCCTGGTTGCCGCGGCCGTTCGCCGCCGTACCTAAGCGCACTTCCTTAATGGTGTTCCATTCGCCGCAACTCGTGCATTGCCCTCCCCAACGCGGAAAATCGGCACCGCATTCACTGCACACAAAAGCCGTTTTGATTTTTTTGCTCATAGGATTAATTCGCCATACCCATCTTTATAGCTAGCATAATGGAACTGGTAACCCAAGTCTTTCAAGCGTTGGTTGCGGCAACGCTTATTGCTAATGGCGTCCTGCCCGACTATTTTTATAACCGGAGGGGCGCAACCCTGTTTTTCCGCCAACCAGGAAATGACATCCCACATCGGCGCAGGATCGTCGTCGCTGGCCAAATAGCAGGGTTGCAAGCAAGAACCATCCAAGCGTTTTTGTAATAAAAAAGCCAGGACACCAATACAGTCCAGTTGATGGATACGGTTAGTGAAATACGGCGGGGTTTTCTGGATGCTAGGCGCTTGGCCTGCCATACGCAATAAATGCCCACGGCCTGGCCCGTAAATGCCCGAAAACCGGATAACGACATTATCAGGATTTAACGCCAGCACACGCCGCTCGGCTTGGCGGATGAGTTGGCCAGTGACCGCTTCAGGCTCCGCAAGCGAGCCTTCGTCAACCCATTCGCCTTGTGTTTGTCCGTAAACACTGGTCGATGACACGAAAAACCACGGCTGCCTGGGAAATTTTGCCTGCATATTCTGTAAGCCGTACCCGTAAATGTCCCGGTAACTTTGTTCCGTACGCCCGTCAGCGGAAACGATGAAAAAAACCACGTCAACGGCTAAATTGAGGGTTTTTATGGATTCTGGCGAGGTTATGTCGGCGGCCAGATAATTAATGCCAGATCCGCCCTTTGGAGGATTTCGTTTTAAACCCGTCACAACATGGCCTTGTGCGCCTAAAGCCATTGCCAAGCCAGTACCCATAGCGCCACAGCCGATGATTAGAACAGATGCCATAATTAGTTCGGCCACATCAAATAAAGGTTTATACCGGAATAGCAAAATGATAGACGAAAAACTGCCCATCACGCTGCCACCCAATCGCTTGATACAGGGATTGGGCTGTTTCATTGCCTATTGCCGTCGCTAGCGAGAGACGGGCTGCGCCTAATGTGCGGGCAAAGTCAACGGCGGCGGAGATTAGCTGGGAGGCAACACCTTTTCTTCGCGCATGACCAACAACGAAAAGATCATTGAGGACGAAAGTCCGGGTGAGCGAAACGGAAGAAAAACTGGGATAAAGTTGCGTAAAACCGACGGGGACGCCATCTTCAAAGGCAATAAACAAGACAGATTCACCATGGTCAAAACGTGCCGCCAAAAATTCTTTTGCGGCATCGACATCGCTTGGACGGCCATAAAACTGGCGATAACCATCAAATAAAACCGCCAATGCCGCAAGGTCTGACAGTACCGCTTGGCGTACAATAATGCTTGTCACAACTATTGGCTAGGCTTAGGATCGCGCTGACGGGGTTGCTTGATAGGCTGCACGACAACAGGCCTGGTCGCCGCCACTTCGGTGACAATCACATTAGCCCCCATAGACTTTAAGCGTAACCGTATGTCGTTAACGCTTTTCATCTGCGTAAAAGGCCCCAGCTTGACGCGATGTAAAGGGACGCCATCAATTTTTGCCTTATCCACTTTTGACGCGATTCCCATCAACGCCAGTTTCGCCCGTAATTGGTCGGCTTCCTTAAAGGTTTTGAAAGATCCGACCTGCATGATGTACTTGGCTTCTTTGGCTTTACCAATACGTTCTTCGCGTTCACGGGTTTTGATTTCATAATCAGGGACGATTTTTTCTTTGTCCGGTAAAACGGTATAAAACTCAAAGTGGGGGGCTTTGGGTTTGGCCGGCTCGGCTTTTTTATCAGCACTGGCAGACTCAGCTTTTTTGGCGTTAGCCTGAGTGCCTGATTTATCCGGTTTAGTGGCGGCTTCCTTAGGATCAGGGCTGACATTTTCATCAGGCGCGGTAATCCGCAAATAAATCAAAAACAGGATAAAAGCCAAAACCAAAGCGGCAACTGACATCCACTGCCAGGTGCCGACAACCTGCCTAGGTTTAGTTTTCTTTTTACTGGTGACCCGGTGTTTGTAATCTCTGGCCATACATCACATGACTTCGGGGGAGGTGATATTTAAAAGGCGCAAGCCGTTTGCCAGCACTTGCTTGACGGCACAAACCAGATTCAGCCGCGCGTTGCGCAGCACGGCATCTTCAACCAGAAACGGATGGGCATTGTAATAAGTGTGGAAATCCATCGCCAGTTCGCGGACATACATCACTATCTGATGTGGCTCATACTGTAACGCCGCTTTCGCCAACATCTCGGGGTAGCGTGCCAATGTGGCAAGCAAGGCAAGTTCATGGCTTTCCACCAATTGTGGCAAGTTGTCCATGCCTAAATCAATATCGCGCCGCCAACCTTTTTCATCCAGTTGCCGCAACACGCTGCACACCCGCGCATAAGCGTATTGGACATAAAACACCGGATTTTCATTGCTTCTGGAGGTTGCCAGTTGCAAGTCAAAATCCATGTGCTGTTCGGAGCGGCGCATCACATAAAAAAACCGTGCCGCATCTTTACCGACTTCGTTGCGCAATTGCCGCAAGGTGACAAACTCGCCGGAGCGTGTGGACATTTGCACTTTCTCTTCACCACGGTACAGCGTCGCAAACTGCACCAATAACACCTTCAGTTTTTCGGCATCCGCACCCAAAGCCAAAATGGCCGCCCTGACCCGTGGGATATAACCGTGATGGTCTGCGCCCCAAATATCAATAACTTGGTCAAAACCGCGTTCCAGCTTATTGTGATGATAAGCAATGTCAGAGGCAAAATACGTGTATTGGCCATTTTCACGCACCACCACCCGGTCTTTTTCGTCGCCTAACTGGCTGGAGGCGAACCAAAGCGCACCGTCTTTTTCATACAAATGATTGCCGGCCCGCAGCCGGTCCAACGCTTTTTCAACTGACCCGTCATCCATCAATTGCCGTTCGGAAAACCATTGCTGGTAGTCAACGCCAAACTCATGCAAATCGTCTTTGATATCGCCCAGGATATTGTTCAGGCCGATTTGGAAAAAATCGCGGTACAAATTGCCGCCAAGCAAGGTTTTTGCCCGGGCGATCAAGGCATCAATATGCGCTTCCTTATCGCCGCCTTGCGGTTCGTCGGCGGGGATTTCCTCTTGCACCAACGCGGCGGGACGCCGGTAATCATTGCCCGCGTTTTGATGGATGTCCCGGGCGATGTCGCGGACATAATCGCCACGATAGGCATTGCTCGGAAACGGCAACACTTCACCGCATTCCTCCAAATAGCGCAGCCAAATACTGGTCGCCAAAATGTCCATTTGCCGGCCCGCATCATTGACATAATATTCCCGATGCACCTCAAAACCCACCGCCGCCAGCAAATCCGCCAGCACCGAACCATAAGCCGCACCACGTCCGTGACCCACATGCAATGGGCCGGTAGGATTGGCGGAAACGAATTCGACTTGGACTTTTTTACCTACGCCGATTTGGCTTAAGCCAAAGCCAGAGCCTTGCTCATGGATTTGCTTGATGATTTGGTATTGGGCATTGGGATTGACGAAAAAATTGATGAAGCCAGGGCCCGCCAACTCGACTTTAGTGATGGCGGCATCTTCAGGTAAGGCGGCGATGATTTTTTCGGCGAGTTGCCGGGGATTGGCTTTGGCGGGCTTGGCCAGCATCAGGGCAAGATTAGAAGCAAAATCACCGTGTTGTGCATCACGGGTACGTTCAATGACGATTTGGGGCGCGATGTCCTGCGCTAAATCACCTTGGTTTTTCAGGGTATTGACGGCTTGCCGGATCAGTTCCTCTATCTTTTGTTTCATTGCCACGCTGCACGGTTAAATCAAATAATGCGCCCATTATCCACGAAAATCAGCTGATTATCCATCAACACTGCTCGGACATTAACCCTATGCCTACTAAACACTGGATAAACTACTTGCCAACCGCAACAAGGGAGCGCTTGCCACAACAGCTGTTTTCAGGAAAAATCCCATTAAAAAACCTCAGCCAAGGAGATATCCATGAACGAATCCCGCTTTAACCCCACCAAACCGCTTGCCATCACCGCCATTTGCATCATCGGCCTGATTAACGCCATCCAAATGCTCAATGTCTTGCTCTCACCAATGGTCAAGCAATTGGGCGTGGCTTATGCGGTATATTTTGGTGCCGCCGCCTTAATCAGCTTAGTGTGCATTGGCGGCTTATGGTTTTTGCGCCGCTGGGCGGCGTGGGTGTATGCGCTGGTGTTGCTGGTCAACCAGCTGGTTTTGGTGACGATGGGTTTGTGGGAACCGACCGCCTTGGTGGTTCCGGTAGTGATTATTGGCGTGATACTGCGGCATTTCAATAAGTTGAAATAGTGATTTCTTCATCAGTTAGGTAACAACCCGGATCTTCCGCCCAAACATTGCCGGAAGTCTGCATCGCCCTAACCCGCGTGTTGCCATTACAAATGGCTTGGTAATGGCAATCGCCACAACGCCCTTCCAAAGGCCGTGGGATTTGCTTAAGCCCCGCCATCACCGGGTCGGACACATCCATCCAAATCTCTGAAAACGGGCGTTTTTTGACATTGCCTAAGTGATAGTGCCACCAAAAAGTATCGGGATGGACATTGCCAAGATTGTCGATATTGGCGACATTCACGCCCGATGAATTGCCGCCCCATTGCGCCAGTTTGGCTTGGATATGCGCGGCTTGTTCAGGGAAGCGGCGGCGTACCCAATGCAAAAAATACACGGCATCGGCATCGTTATTACCCGTGACAAATTCCCTGTCCTTGCCTTCGCTTAGCCATTGGTAACAGGTTTCAAACATCAAATCCATCGCTGTGCGGGTGCGGTCGAAATGCGCGTCGTCTTTGCGGTTGCGGTTGCCGCGCCCGCCGTAATTCAAATGCGACAAATAAAATTTGTCGATGTCATGCTCGTCCATCAACGCTAACAAGGCCGGAAAATCGTGGTAATTGTCTTCTGTGAGCGTAAAGCGGATACCGACTTTGATGCCTTTATCCAAACACAAATGGATGCCGCGCATGGCTTCGTCAAACGAGCCTTTGACCCGCCTAAATTCATCATGCGTGCCTTTTATGCCATCCAAACTGACACCGATGTATTGGTAATTAAGCTCGGCAATTTGCTGGATATTGTCTTGGGATATTTTCGTGCCGTTGCTCGACAAGGCCACATAAAAGCCCATGTCTTTGGCGCGTCGGGAAATGTTAAAAATATCAGGATGCAGCAACGGTTCGCCGCCGGACAAAATCAGTACGGGGACTTTGAAGGCTTTCAGGTCGTCCATGACCGTGTAAATTTCCGGTGTGGTCAATTCACCCGGAAAATCCACATCGGCGGAGGTGGTGTAGCAGTGTTTGCAAGTAAGGTTGCAGCGGCGGATCAGGTTCCAAATCACCACAGGCGCGGCAGGTTTGCGCGTGGGTTTTAAGGGCGTGGGCGCGATGAGTTCACGCATGTATTGGCTGAGTCGGAACATGATGATTTGTTATGGTTTTTATAAACTGGCGGAACAACAAAGTAGTAGCTAAGATATAACTACTTTAAAATAACTATTTTTATAGCCATGCAATTGACAACGTCGCAATTACAATCCAAACATAAAGCACTGGTGGGCGCCCTTAAACGCGGCGAGAAGGTCGAAATCACTTATCACGGGCGCATTTTAGGTGTTGTGCATCCGGCATTGCCTACAGCGGTTGATATTAAGGCTCAAGAAGTTGCTATGGCAGATTTTTTTGGGATGCACCGTGATGCTTCCATTGATACGGTTGAAGATGAATTGCGGGCCATCCGTTCCAATCGCCGGGGTTTGCGTGATCTTTGACACCAATATCTTCATTTATGCAGACCAGGGCGTAGCGTCCGCCAGAGATTTGCTTATGAATACGCCACAACGCGCCATTTCAGCCGTAACCTATTTGGAATAGGTGCCTTTTTGCCGCAACAAACAGGAACTGGTTATTTTTGAAAAAATGCTCAAAGCCTTATCTGTTACCATCCACGAAATCGACGCGGACATTTCCTACCAAGCCCGCCAACTGGTCAAACAATATGCCCTCAGCCATAGCATGGAAATGGCCGATGCTTTGATTGCGGCTACAGCATTGGCGAAAGATGAAGTGCTGTGTACGGGCAATATCAAACATTTTAGTGTTGTGCCTGGCTTAATTTTGGATCAATACAGTCCAGCGAATTAAGCTAAAGCAAAATACTAAAGCGCCAACCGCTCAAAATACTTAAATTTCGCCGCCTTTTTATCAAAAGTATAAACCCCATCACAATTCGCAGAGGTTGCCGAATAAGCGATTAACAAATCAGCCAGATCAAAGTTGCTATCCCGTCCTGAAGCAATAAGGCCTTGGATGACCGAAGGCTTTTCAAACCTTAGGACGGGCATTAGCAACAATTCTCCCAACGTGGCTAAGATGGCGGCATCGGCTATGCCATAGGCCGATTGCAACACCCAAATCGTTTCCAGAACAACCAACAAAGGCACAAACAAAACGGCTTGTTTTGCTTCGGTTTGCTTAAAGAGCTGGTAAACCTGTTGGGCTTGTGGTTCATCGTCTTTAAGCAGAAAGCGTATTAACACGTTGGTGTCCAACGCCATCATTTGAAGCCGTCCTGCATTTTTTGCCGGATCGCCGCGTCCATTTCTTCGACCGACACGGGTTTTCTGTTGGCCTGAAAGAGCAAGCCAAACACGTCATCCACTTTTTTAGTGATCGGGCGTAGCAACACTTCATTTTTGTCGGTCATGACAAATTCAATTTTGTCGCCAAAATGTAAACCTAAGGCATCCCTGACTTTTTTCGGAATGGTGACTTGGCCTTTGCTGGTGAGCGTCGTTTGTTGCATGACAATTCCTTACTTTTTTATTTGAGTAAGGCGTAATGGTAAGGATTAATCTTTGGTAGGTCAATGTCGGTGAAGCGTTATATTACGCGCTACGAAACCCCGTCTTCTTCAATATTTTCGTGCTATACAACACATCCCTGCCGCGACAATATTCACCCAACACCTCCGCGATCTGCATGATTTGCCCATCCGCCTCTTCTTGCGTTTTGCCATGCACCATCGCAAACAAGTTGTAAGGCCAAGCGGGCAGATGCCGTGGACGGTGGTAGCAATGGCTGACGAACGGCAGTTGCCCGACTTGTTGGCCTAGTCCGTCAATTTGTTCATCCGGCACATCCCACACCGTCATGCCGTTAAAGCGGTAGCCGAGTTGGTAATGGTTAGGCACGGCGCCAATGCGGCGGATAATGCCGCTGGTTTGCATCGCCGCCATGCGCTGCATGATGTCTGTTTTACTTAAGCCCAATTGTTCGGCTAGGGTTTGGTAGGGTTCGGGCGTGAGCGGCAAACCCGCTTGGGTGGCGTGCATGATACGGCGGTCGGTGTCGTCCATGTCAGGCTTCCAATCTTAGGTTGACAAAATATTCTTTCAATTTAGGCATGTTGTAAACGGTCAAGCCTGTTTGCTGTTCAATCGCGTTGATGGTGTGCTGTTGTTGTTCCGGCGTTTCCGTCGCCAGCACAAACCACATGTTCAGTTCATGGCTACGCGCATAATTGTGCGCGACTTCGGGGAAGGCGTTGATGATCTCAGTCACTTCATCAAAACGTTCGGCAGGAATTTTTACCGCTGCTAACGTTAATGCGCCGCCCATTTGCTCGGCGTTGTACAGCGGCCCAAAACGGGTCAGCGTGCCGTTCGCCAATAAGGCTTGCAGACGCGCCAATAAGTCGCTTTCGCTGAGACTTAAGGATTCCGCTACTTTGTTATACGGCGCATCACAAATCGGGAAGCCCGTTTGTAAGGTATTGATAATCAGGCGGTCGGTATCGTCCATTTTGTTACACGGATGTTGTAGGGGCGAGCGGCTGCTCGCCTTTTTTAGCAGTTGGAATCCTTAAAGCTTGTCAGCGAGCAGCCGCTCGCCGCTACGGTATTTATACGAACAGCAAGGTAGGATGGGCTGAACGAAGGGATGCCCATCGTTTTTTATACATTTTGATGGGCTTCCTTACGTCAGCCCATCCTACCCATTGGCAACAACCGCCATTGGCATCGCTTGATAAACCGCCCCGCGCTGCTTAAAACAGCGGCGGCTAAACAAAATCTGCCGCCCGTAACGCGCCAAACTGCACGCTTCGTTAAGCTGCTCCAATTGCGCCAGCACCGTGGCGCGGTCTTTGCCGTGGATCATACAGTACAGGTTATAAGGCCATTCCGGCTGTCTGGGGCGTTGGTAACACAGGTTCACAAAACTGAAATGGCTGATGTACATACCCAATTCCTTAATCAATTCATCAGGCACATCCCAAACTACCATCGCATTGGCGCGATAGCCTAGCGGGCGGTGTTTGACGATGACACCTAAGCGTTTAATCAAGCCTTGGGCTTTCAATGCCGTGACACGGCTGATGACTTCCGCCTCGTCCATGCCTAGTTCCATACCGATTTGCGCGTAAGGGCGCGGACACAAAGGCAAGCCCGCCGACACTTGCGCCAATACCGCCAAATCCCGTGCTTCAAGCATGTTGTAAATCCAATTTAAAACCTAAATCAATGAAAAAATCGTCCACCAACGGTAGCCGCAAAGCGGCATAACCTGTTTGTTGTTCGATGCGTTCAATAACGGCCTGCAATTGTTGGACGGTAGCGGCGACAGCGACAAACCACACATTAAAGCGATGCTCACGTTCATAATTATGGTTGACCTCAGGAAATGCGCTGATTTGGTCCGCGACCCTCTGTAATTCGTTTTCTGGTACCGCCATTGCCACCAACATGCTCGCGCCGATTTGGTTGGGCGGGATCACCGCACCAATCCGACTGATCAATTGTTGCTCGTTTAATTCCGCCAATGCCGCCAGCACATCGGTTTCCATCACGCCCAGCCTGTCAGCAATATCACGGTAAGGCGTGGGCGACAACGGGAAATCACGTTGGAAATCGTTTAACAAATGTTTATGCAAATCCGTCAGCATCATCAAAATCCGATTTTATGTGCCCGTGAGCTGAAAAAAATCCCGTTCGGATGTTGGGCGGCTAAACGCGGCGCGGCTTCTTGCAAGGTCGCCGTGTCATACACTACCACTTGATTGTCATCGCGCAAGGCCACCCAAACCTGTTCACCACGAGGGGTAAATTCCATGTGCAACACGGCTTTGCCGGGCGTGAGCGTGTTCGTGACCGCTAAGTCTTTCACATCAATGATTTGCAAGTGGTTGTTGTCCGGCATGGCGAAATTGACCCACACTTGCCGCGCATCAGGCCGCGCCATGACAAACACAGGTTGCCCGACCACGGGGATGGCTTTCAATAACGTCCAATCGCGCTTGTTGATGACCAGCACCTCATGCTTGCCTATCGCGGGCGCGAACAACAAATCGCCTGCCATCGCCCAGCCTTCCAGATGCGGCATTTTGTACACGGGCAATTTGTCGTCATCTTTGCCATACGTCGGCAAGATGCGCTTCACGCCAGCGGCAGTGTCCCACAAATCCAGCAAAGCCAAGCCGCTTTCGCCAAACAATCCGGCGATGTAAAAACGCCCTTCCGGCGACATCAGCGCGTCATACGGTTCTTTACCGATGTTCTTGAATTTTGCGATGGCGGGCTTTTGCGGGTTTTTCATGTCCAGCGTCCAAATTTCTCCGGCATCAAACAGGCTAAAGACAAATTTTTGCCCTGGTGCATCGACCAAACCAACCACTTTAGAACGTTTGCCGGGCGCATATTCGGCGGGAATATCGGCGACCAATTCCAAGGTATCAGCGGCGAACACTTTCACGCCGCCCGGTTCGTAATTGGACACGGCGATCAATTTGCCGTCTTGTGAAATCGCCCCGCCGATGCTGTTGCCCGCTTGCACGATGCGTTTGGCGAGTTGGTCTTGCAGCAAGTCGATTTTGCTCAAACCGCCATCGCGCCCGAACACATAGGCATAGCGTTGGTCACGCGAAAACACGACCGAAGCGTGTGACAAATCGCCTAAGCCAGTGATTTTTGCCAGTTGCTTGTGTTCGGTGGTGTTGATAATCAAGGCCGTGCTGTCTTCGCGTTCGATGATTAAGCCTAAGTCGCCCGTGGCGCGGGGTTCGGCTAGCACATTGAAAGATAGCATTAACGCAAGAATCGTAGGTTGGGCTGACGATAGGAAGCCTTTATGCCCTAGAGGGTACAACATTTTCAACATTAGTTTGTTGGGCTTCCTATCGTCAGCCCAACCTACATTATTTGAAGCCAGTAATAATTTGTTCATGATTCTGAATTATTCAAGTTAGTTTTTATTCGGCTTTACAATTCACCAATGCGCGTTAAAAAAGCACGGTAAACGGATGTGGAATACCAGCGGCCTTTTGCAATCATGTCATCCAGTAAAGGTTTTATGGCAACAATCTCGCCTTGCTCTTTTGCTTTAAGCAATATTGACAAGGTGCGGATAATCGTCAAACCAACGCTGTTGGCGAATTGATAACCCAGATTTTCATCAATGATGACAAAATCAGCGTTAATTTCTTTCGCTAAAATAATCGTTTCAGCCTCGCCCAGATCAAGTTGGCTTAGTAACAAATCCTTGTATAAATGGCCTTGAATGGTCTGCACGAGAATAAAATGGCTGTCAATTTCTTGATAAGCATGGTTTTTTTTGGCTTTTATCTCTTGGTAAACAGCTTCGGCAATGATGATTTGTCCAAATAGTTTCTCCAAAATATCCAACCGGCCAATAGCTGCCAAGGAAATAATTGGGGTGGTATTGGCGACCACTTTCATGGCAATTTTTGGACATCGGCAAAAATTTCGTCCATTTCCATCTCGTTGTAATCAAAAATTGCTTCCTGCTCAATTTTTAGTTTTTCAATAAAATCAAGCTTGGAAAAGCCCGCCAATTCGGCAGCTTTACCTAGAGATAAACGCCGCTTTCTATACAGCATCAATGCGGATAAAAAACGCAAGTTTTGGGTGAATTGTTCCTGGCTCTCTTTTAATGAAAACAAAATGTTTTCGTTGATAGGGAAGGAAATATCAATGGTTTTTTCCAGCATGGCTTTTTCCGTGTGTGAGGATGTTTAATGGCTTTGCCCAGGTGGCGGTGGGGCATAGCGTTTATCCAAATCGGCATCAATTTTCACCGTCAGGCTTTCAACGGCTTTGCGTGTCAATTTCTTATCGCCGCCTTTGGATTCGGAAATGTAATTGCCAACCAAACGTCCGTCTTTCACCCTAACTAAATGCCCCATCAGGTACGCAAACAAAAAACTGGGTTTATGCAAGCGACCAACCAACACATAATCCGCCCCGGCGCTTTTACCCAATTCCGCCACCACCTCGTCATGGTCAAACAAATAACCAAAACCGCTGGCCGCTCGTTGTTGCTTTTCTGCAGCCACCGGAATGATGTGGTAGCCCGCGCTTTGCAATTCCCTTTCCAGCAACGGTTTGATGCCGGCTGTCCGCGCCATTTCTTCTGGGATGCGCGGCTTCATGGTCAAGTCGTTCAGCTCAAAATCCAACACCGCAATGCGGGTTTCGGCTTGGCTTGGGGTGATTGACAAGGCCATTAATAGCAGGAAATAGGCGGTTTTCATTATTATGGTGGTGTAGTTTGTATTCACTTGCTCACTTGCCGGAACGGGTTTGTAACCCGTTTCGTAACAATTTTAGAACATGTGCGCATGTTGAAACTTTAAGGACGAGGTTTCAAACCCCCGTCCTGCTAAGGAAAACCAATATAAATTCAATTTTAATTTTCACCCTAATACGCTATCATCAAAAATCAGCTTCGTTTTAATTATTAACAATTTGACTCTAATTTATTAAAGGTTTGGGGGGATTATTCTAAATGAATACAAAAAAACGCATATTAACTAGCCTAGGATTTTTACTGTTAGTAACATCAGCTTCGGTAAGTGCCACCTTAATCACTAATGGCGATTTCTCAACAGGCGACCTAAGCGGGTGGACAACGTTCACCACTACTGCAAATGGCACAATTGGCTCTCCCACAGTTACTTCCTTTGATGTTACAGGAAGCGGCGCATCCAATGCAGCCCGCTTTCAAGTTGGTCAAAATTCTTTTGTTTCAGGAGCGGAAGAAGGTGGCGGTATTTTCCAAAACTTCTCCAGTACAACCGGAACATTTAGCGGTGCTTTCGATATCTCGGTGCAAGACTTTTTTACAGGAGGCAATAACCACGCAGGGACTTTTAGCGTATTGTTGGACAACGTACTTTTAAATAGCATTAATCTTGGTTCTATCAGTTCAAGTGCAATACTTCGTAATTCATTGGCATTCAGTACCGCGATAACCGCAGGCACACATGAATTTAAAATTCTCATGACCCGCCATTTTACTATCGGCGCGGGAACTACACCTTACCAATACCTCGATAACATTGTTGCGGACGTGTCAGGATCAAGCTCAGTTCCTGAACCAAGCGAATTGGCCCTGTTTGCCATTGGCATGGGTGCATTTCGGTTAGCTTCCCGTCGGACGAGAAATTAATAAGTTCTTTTCATCATTTCCACGCCCCAGCATGGAAATGACAGTAAACATTTTCAACGCCTCAGCTCGTAGGCTGAGGTTCGTACCTCACCCCAGCCTACCGATTCCGCAAAACCCCAACCAACCAAACCACCTCATCCCGATTCATAAACGGTTTCCAGGGCGGCATTGCCGTGCCTTTCCGGCCTTCCAAAATCGTCGTCACCAATAATTCGTCCGGTTTTCCGGCGAGTTTTTCTGGCAATAACGCTGGCCCCATGCCGCCTTGCAAGGTTAGGCCATGACAAGCTCCGCAATCATTTTTAAGCAGGTTATGCAGTTCCGTTTGCCGTGCAGAGGTTGGTTCTGCCTGGCTGGCATGGATAAAGCTTGTAGCAATTAAGCAGCCTGTTAACAGCAATTTTTTTATCATGATTTTTTTGGTGATAGTCGAAACCTGACGGTTGTATGACGATTGCCCGCCCTTTACCCACAGGGGCTATTCAGTCAATGATTTTTTGTTGGGTCAATAAACCGTGTAGGGGCGGACGGTTGTCCGCCTTTTTTAGGGCCCGTACCGAAACCCGACGCCATCAGGCGAGCAACCGCTCGCCCCTACGCAAATAATACCAACCATTCATATTGACTGAGGACTCGTTAGGACGCGCAGTCTTTGCGGTGTTACGGTTTCAACTTGGCATAATACGCCGCGACATTGGCTATATCGTCATCCGTCAATGAACCGGCAATGGCGTTCATGATGTCGGATTTACGGGTTTTGTCGCGGTATTGCTCTAGCGCAGTTTTCAGGTAATCGGCATCGCGTCCGGCTAGGGTAGGGAATACCGAATCGTTGGATGGGGTGCGGATGCCGTGGCATTGTGAACACACTGCCGCCGCCCGTGCTTGTCCGGCGTAGATGCTGGTGGCGTGGGCGGTGTGTGCCACTAAGCTTAGCACTGCTAAAAGTAGCCAGCGGTTCATTTTTTTGCTCCTGGCAAGCCACCGTCACGCGCCGCCAAATCATCAGGCGACAGGCCACGGGTCATGTAGCGGACGCGACCGTGCGAGAAAATTCCCGCTGGGCTTTCCATGCCGACCGAAGCGACTTTTTCCAAGCTGGTGGAATCGTAAACCACGACTTCATCGCCGTTGTAGCCCGCACTGACGTACAGGAACTTACCATCCGCACTGTATTCAGGGAAGTACGCGTGACCGCCAACATCGAGGGTTTTGACGACTTCCAAGGTTTTCTTGTCAATCAATTGGATAGTGCGGGCGCGGCGGTCTTTGCTGATGATGTCCACGGCGACATACGGCGCGTTGGCGTGGGCGGCGGGCGATTCGGTGCCGCCAGCGACGGGCACTTGTTTAACGACTTCCATTTTGTCCAAATCCCAAACACTGACGACGGTTTTGTCGCAATCGCCAAAATTGGTGCCAAAACCTAAGGTGCGGCCATCAACGACAACTGCCGAACCGCCGCCCACATGCGGCACACAGCCCGCTTCGAGTTTTTTGATGATTTTGCGGTCTTTCAAATCAATGGCGGCGACGATGCTGTCATCGTAAGACGCGATCATCAGTTTTTGTCCGCCATGTGTCAAAAACGCGTCGTGCAAATGGCGACCCACGTCGGTGATACGGGTGACAGGGAAGCCCTCAGTCAAATCCACCACCCAGACTTGTCCGGCGTTTTCCAGCGCAATGGCGAAAATGTCGGCGAACGGCGTGCCGATAATCATGCCGGAATCAGACGAGACTTGTTTGCCGTCAGGGTCTATGCCTTCGAGTTCAAAAGTTTTTAATGGCTCTAAGGTGTCGGCGTTCAGGATGACGGCGTTGTGCGGCACGAAGGAGCCCGCCATGATGTATTTGCCGTCGCGTGATACGCCCATGCCAGGGCCATTCCAGCCCGTTTTGATGCTGCGGACGGCTTGCATGGAGTATAAATCGACTTTAAAAATTTCCGCCGTGTCGGTTTTGACGTAAGCCCAACGTGGGTTAGCGGGGTTGTAGTCGATGATGTGCGCGGCAGTTCCGGTTGGCACTTCGCCAATTTTTTGGTGGGTTTTGCTGTTGATAAAAATCGCCCGTGAGCCTTCACCGCGCCCGTATTTGCCGCGGGCTGCCACGCCGATCACGTCATCCATGTTGTCGATGGCGTAAGCGGGCTTTTCCGGCAGTTTGCTTTCGTCGCTCACGTAGACTTTTAACGATGCTTTCATATCGTCAATGGTGAACGGCGGATTAGGCAATTTGGGTGTGCTTTGCAAGTGCTTGATGACCCCGCGAATCTCGTCGTCGGTGAGTTTGCCGTAGAACGGAGGCATTAAGGTGTCGAAACTGCCCGCCATGACGATGGTACGCAATGCGGTGGGGCTGCGGCCTTTCAAGGTATCGGCGTTCAGCGCGGGGGCCAGGTAACCGCCGTGGTCGGAGCCGTGGCAACTGGCGCAATTGTCTTCGTATAGTTGGTGCGGATTGAATGCCGCTTCATTGGCGGCAGCGCTTAAAGGCAATAAGACCGCAGTAATTGCGGCTAACAAGGTCAAACGTGTATAGGCGGTCGGTGTTTTCATCATCAAGAACTCCAGTTGGTATCGGGTCAATACTAAATAATTTTCACCCAAAGCTCAAGCGTTATCATGAGTTATTTGGCAGTTTAGGGAAAATCAATCTTGGTTGTGCAGATAGCTTAAAAACGACAAAGGGCACAAAGTTTAAGGGTTTATCGGCCCATAAACTTTGCGCCCTTCATCATTGGCTTTGCTAAGCCATTGAAAAATAGACTGACACTATTTATTCAAGGTTTGCATGCCGGTAACGCATTTCTTCTTCGGCGATACCTTTTTCGTGGATCAGTTGCGAAATATAGGATTCCAAGAAGAACAAAGTGGACAGTTCAAACACCGTACCCATCGGCATCCCTTGGACTTTAGCGTATTGCTCAGGGACACCGATTTGGAACACGTCATCCGCCATATCGCCAATGGTTGAACTGGCTTTGGTGGTGATCAACAAAATATCGGCGCGAAGTTCAACGGCGCGTTTGGTGAAGGCGATCAATTGCTCGGTTTCGCCGGAACCGGAGATGATGATCAGCAAGTCGCCACGCTTGATGCTGGGCGTGACGATTTCGCCGACCACGCTGACGGTGTAGCCGCTATGCATCAGGCGCATCGCGAAGAATTTGGCGATTAAGCCAGAGCGGCCCGCGCCAGATAAGAAAATGCGCTTGGCTTTGTCCAAGATGCGGGTCAATCTTACGGCGTTGGCCTGGTCAGTCGCGCTAAGCACTGAACCAATTTTATTGATGACCATTTGTTGATGGGTGGATTTGCCATCGGCGATGTCGCGGATTTGCTTCGCCGCTTCGGCGGGTGAGGCCGCACCGTAAATTGCCGCACCAACGACGATAATGTCCGCGCCCGCTTCCACCACTTGTTTGACGGTGGATTGTTTGATGCCACCAGCGACGGAAACCCTCACTTTCAGGCCTAAGCTGGCAATGGCTTGCAGGTCTTCAAACGGCGTTTGTCCGGCCGCTTGCGCATCCAATCCGGTATGGACACCGATGATGTTTGCGCCCAATTCTGCGGCGGCTTTGGCACAGGCGAGTTTGTCCGGGACGTTGATCAGGTCGATTTGTGCTTCGGCACGGTGGGCTTTGGCCGCGTTGATGACCCCGGCGATGGTCGCCATGCCGGATACGCCCAAAACGGTACAAATGTCGGCTCCGGCGGCATAAAACGGCGTGGCTTCATATTCGCCCGCGTCCATGGTTTTTAAGTCCACCAAAATCAGTTTGTCAGGAAATTTGGCACGTAGGGCTTTCACCAATTCCACGCCGTTATGCTTGATGCAGGGCGTGCCAATTTCGAAAATGTCGATATACGGCGCCGTCTGCTCGGCAAGGCTGAGGGTTTGGTCAAAATCCAGCGAATCCAATGCCAGTTGTATTAAGGGTCTAGCCATGAGTGTTACTCCTCTTTTAATTATAATTATATAGCCACGTCAATATAGAACCACTAAGGGCGCGAAGTTCAGGACGGTCAAAAAATAAAACGCCATGTCTGACGGTTTTATAAACCAACCACCGCCAAAGCATCGGCTTTCATGGATATGGCGTTTAAACAGCATGCGTTTTAAAGTGGGCGAACTGTAAAACAGGACTGTGTAGATGTCAATTTTCCTGAATTTGTGCAGTATCCAGCGTTTTTCCACGCGCTGGCAAGCTTCCCCCCAACTTTAATATTCGTGCACCCGCTATACCGAAATCGCCGCCTTAATGGGCTCGTGGGATTGGTAACCGCGTATTTCAAAATCGTCATAACCATAGGCAAACAGGGATTCGGGGCGACGCCTTAGCGCTAATTCCGGTGTCTTGAAGGGAGTGCGGGCCAGCTGTAATTTAGCCTGCTCCAAATGGTTCAAGTACAAATGTACGTCACCGCCAGTCCAGACCAATTCGCCAACCTGCAAATCAGCCTGTTGCGCCACCATGTGCGTCAATAAGGCGTAGCTGGCGATATTGAAAGGCAACCCTAAAAACGTGTCGCAACTCCGTTGGTAAAGCTGGCACGACAACTTGCCATCCGCGACATAAAACTGGAAAAAAGCATGGCAAGGGGCTAGGGCCATTTTGCCCTGCGCGACGTTTTCTTGGGGGCTGACGCGCTCATCCGGCAACTCCGCCACATTCCAGGCGGAAACAATCATACGGCGGCTGTTGGGCGTGGCTTTAAGCTGCGCCATCACCTGGCTGATCTGGTCGATGGACTCGCCCGAAGGCGTAGGCCAGGAACGCCATTGCTTGCCATACACCGGCCCCAAATCCCCCCGCCCATCAGCCCATTCATCCCAAATCGAGACCTTATGCCCCTGCAGATAGGCGATATTGGTATCGCCTTTTAGGAACCACAATAATTCATGGATGACTGATTTTAAATGGATTTTTTTGGTCGTCACCAAAGGGAAGCCCTCCCCCAAATTAAAACGCAGCTGATGACCAAAGATGGACAAGGTCCCGGTCCCGGTCCTGTCGCCTTTTTGATGGCCTTCGGCCAGAATTTTGTCGAGCAATTCGAGGTACTGTTGCATGTAATTTTTCTATCCTGTATCAAGCTTACTGTCTGTTGGCAAAACTGCGCACAGCATACGTTGGTTCAACGCAGAAGCGCAATTCCCCGCCACACAGGGAGCAAGGAAACCGTGCGCCAACGGGCGCAACGCCATTTGCCATGCGGAACTCGCTGGCCACACAATGCCACAATCACAAATACTGGCCCAAAAACGCCGGGATACGCTGTTCCAACCAGTAACGCGGCTTAAACAAACCGTGTTGGGCAACAAACCCGACATGCCCTCCCCCACGGGTGATTTCCAACCGGACGTGGCCGGACAATTCGTCTACAGCGGGCAGCACCGCCGGGGTCATGAACGGGTCATCGTCGGCCTGGATCACCAAAGTCGGGACTTTGATGTGTTGCAGGAATTGCCGCGAGCTGGAACGTTGGTAATAATCGTGGACATCCTTAAAACCATGCAACCCGGCAACGACAACATCATCATATTGCCAGAACGAGCTAATTTTTGAGCAATCGCCTAACTGCCTGATTTTTTCAGCTTCGGCGTGATGCCCGTTACGCTCCAGATGCGCTAGTTTCAGGCGCATATAGGTTTTTAGCCCATCCAGTAAATTGGCGCGGTAAAGCTTGGAAAAGCCCTTGTCCAATTTGCTGGCGCACAGGTTTAACAGCAAGGGCACCGACACCGCGACCGCCGCCGACAAGGCCAAACGCCCGCCTTGTTCGCCCAGCCATTTCAACAGGACATTGCCACCCAAGGAAAAACCGATGGCCGCAAACGGTGTATTAGGTTCGCGTTGCCGTAAAGTTTCATACACAAACTGAATGTCTTCAGTTTCGCCCGAATGGTAACAACGCGCCTTGTTGTTCGGTTCTCCGCTACAACCGCGAAAATTCAGCACCACGCTACGCCACCCTTGACGCAAAAAAACCATTTGCAGGCCTTTGATGTAACCTGAATCAGAGCTGCCCGTTAAGCCATGCAATAAAATCACCAACGGCCCGGTGCCCGTACCGCAATGGTCAATATCCAAAAAGTCACCATCGGGTGTCGCCAAACGTTCACGCCATAATTGTGGCACAGCCGTTTTTCGGCGTAATAGGGCGGGGTATAAGGTTTGCAAATGGCCGTTACGCAACCACCAAGCGGGTTTGAAAGAAGTTTTAATCAGCATGGTCAAATAGTAGGCTAAAAAGGGCCGTGTTTACAAAACAGCTGTCCACCCGCCCCCTATTATTCCGGCAGGGGTTGCGCCGAGGCCGTTAGGCCACGAAGCGGATCCGGTCCACATTGAGGTAAGTTTTCAGAAACAGTTCCTATCCAAGCACTACCCAAAACCGATGACAGGTAGCGGGAAGGGAGGAACCCCATCCAATTAACAGGTTATGCCCGAAACTGCCCAATAAAGGCAACGGGGTCGATTCAATACCGCGGGCGACCACGGTGTTTGTGGCCAAATTCAGTACCGAGACTGAGCGCCCGACCAAGTTATTGGTATAAGCCCGGCCGCCGCCACGGGCTTAGTTTCGCAGAACAGGCACTGTTTCACCCAAATCCGCCATCCTAACAGCCCTAATTAACAACCTGCGACAATATGTCACATTTTTATTTGCACTATCTGTTGATATTATTAACCTAACTTTTAAAGCTCTTAGAGCTTAATTGGCTGAAAGTTGCGTTATATCCTTCCTAATACTCTTAAGGCGGTTTTTGCGGACCGCCTTTTTTTTGCCCGCCGTTTTTGCATTCACTCACACAAAACCCCTAATCCGCCCAAGCCACAATAGCCTTGCGGGTCTTTGGCAAGATATTGTTGGTGGTAATCTTCGGCATAATAAAATTCGCTGGCGAGCATGATTTCGGTGGTGACCAATCCCAAACCTGCACGGCTCAACTGCGCCTGATAACGGTCTTTGGAGGCTAACGCCAAGTCCAATTGTTCTTCCGTATAAGCATAAATGCCTGAACGGTATTGGGTGCCGATGTCATTGCCTTGGCGCATCCCTTGGGTGGGGTTGTGGGACTCCCAGAACAGCTTCAACAAATCCAGATAAGGTGTTTTCGCAGGGTCGTAAATGACTTTGACCACTTCATTATGGCCCGTAAGCCCGGTACATAGCTCATTATACGTCGGGTTCGGCGTGTAACCGCCCATATAACCGACCGCCGTACTGAAAATATTAGGGTGTTGCCAGAATTTCCGTTCCGCCCCCCAAAAACAGCCCATGCCGAAAACGGCCTGTTGCAAATGCGCGGGAAAGGGCGGGGCAATCGGATTGCCAGTGACAAAATGCCGGTTATAAATGGGCATGGGGGTGTCCCGGCCCGGCAAGGCTTCGCCAGAATCTGGCAAGCTCTGTTTTTTGTTGGAGAAAATCATAAGAACCCCATAGGGTGGCTGTGGTTTATCCCAAGATTATCAGGAATTTGCATTATAATAAAGGTTGAACCTTTTATGAGACCGACATGATCAAGCAAGATATTTTACACCGTTTTTTATTTGAAGAACTGGGCGTACGCGGGGAATGGATTAAATTGGGCGCCAGCTGGCAAGCCGCCCGCCAGCACCAGCAGGGCACGCACTTTGTCCAGGAACTTTTGGGGCAAGCGTTGGCGGCAGTGACAATGTTGTCCGCCACCGTCAAGTTTAGCGGGTCAATGATTTTGCAGGCACAAGGTGATGGCAATATCAAAACCTTGGTGGCCCAAGCGACCCATGACCGGAAAATCCGTGGCTTGGTGCGCAGCCATAAGGATGTTGATGGAGGCTCCCTGGCCACGCTGTTTGGCCAAGGCCGTTTAGTGCTGACAATAGAAATGGGGGATAGCGACCCTTACCAAGGCATTGTGCCCTTGGAAGGCGAAAATCTGGCAAACGCACTGGAAACCTATTTCCAACAATCGGAACAGCTCAAAACCCGTTTGTGGCTATTTGCCGACCAACACCATGCCGCCGGATTATTGTTGCAGGAATTGCCCGCGCAAAAACATTTCCAGGCTGACTGGGAACGTATCGAAATGTTGGCAAACACCATCACCCGTAAGGAACTATTGGAGCTGGATTGCGAACAAGTCTTGCACCGTTTGTTCAATGAAGAAAAAGTCCGCTTATTCGATCCCGAACCGATCGCCTTCCAATGCGCCTGTTCGCGCCCACGCATAGGGCGTACATTACGCGCCATGGGCAGGCCAGAGCTGGAAGATATTCTCCGGGAGCAACATCAGATTGAAGTGATCTGCGAGTTTTGCGGGGCGCATTATTTGTTTGACAAAGTCGACGTGGAAAGCATCCTGAGCCAGGATGGCTGGGGCACCACTTCAGAAACCCGCCATTAACTTCCCTTTATGAGCCACCGTTATGATGCCTGCCAACAAAATTAAACGACCGTTCCGTGTCATCGGATTATTAATTCTGGCGGCTTCCCTAACGGGGTGCATGTATTGGGTGCATGCTTACCAGACCTATTTGCAAATGGGTGAATTCGACCATTATTTTAAAGTGGTGGCCGCCGATGAATTCACCCTACAATTTAAAGAACCTAAAATGTACAGCGAAGATTTTATTTCGCTGGCCAAGCTTTATCCCAGCGAAGATGACCGCGTTGAAAACGGCAGGCGTTGGCGATATTGGTTCCGCAAAGTTGATAAGGACAACATGCTGATCCAACCGGAAATCAAGTTTTATTCAGATATGGCGTTTAATGCGGAAAAGAAACTCACCGCATGGTCGTTTTCATCGTTATTTTTGCAAATCGCCCCGCCGGAATTTTTGGAAGTTTCTTTACGCTCAATCGCAGGCGCCGACATTGACAAAGAGAAACAGACGCTTAAAGCCAATGCGGATTTGGTTGGCAAGATCAATGCGGAGTTGCCGAAAAAATCAGCCGTGTTGGCGAAACTCGGCGAACCGCTGTCAATCCAGGACGAACCCGAACAGGAAGTGTATATCTACCGATTCCTGCTCGACACGCACCATATTGAAAAAGGTTACGAAGACCATGCCTTAAATGAAGTGAAATTGAGTTTCGACAAAAAGAACCAGGACTTGATTATCATGGCGGGCAATTTCGCCGGGCTTAAAATTTCTATTGATTACCGCAAATTCCTTAGCGCATCAAAATGAACAACTTAATTCACTGGAGCGGCTATTGACGTGAGCGGCGGCTCACTGGCATAAGCAGGTGCAGGCCGTTTCATGGTGCGTAATTTATTGGGCTTTTTTTCACCCGGGCAATCAATGCTGAAACGCTCAACCGGAGAGCCGAGCTTGATCGCGGTCAGTTGCCCTCCCCAGAGGCAACCGGTGTCGATGGCATAACAGTTGTCGCCTTCATAATATCCCAGGGTCGACCAGTGCCCGCAGATAATCCGTAAACCCGCGCTTTTCCGGTTCGGGACTTGGAACCAAGGCATCAAGCCTTTAGGTTGCGAGCCCATCGGGCCGCTGTTGGTAAAATCCAAGCGGCCGTCCTCATCGCAATAGCGCATCCGCGTAAAGCAATTGATGATAAAGCGCAAGCGTGACATGCCTTTTAAGTTGGCTGACCAAATATTCGGTTTATTGCCATACATTTGTTTCAAAAATTGGGCGTAATCAGGGCTTTTTAAGGTCTGTTCAGCCAGCAACGCCATCTTTTGGGTTTTTTTAAAATCCCATTGCGGTGGCAACCCGGCATGCACCATGCAGAAATCTTTGTTGTAATGGAACAGCGGCCGATGCCTTAACCAGTCTATCAATTCCCCGCAATCAGGCGCTTCCAATATCGGCGTCAGCGCGTCTTTTTTGTTGGCTATTTTTTGGGTGCAAGAAGCCGCCAGCAAATGCATGTCGTGGTTGCCCAGAACAGTGACCGCCGCATCACCCAAGCCTTTGACAAAACGCAAGGTTTCTAAAGACTTGGGGCCGCGGTTGACCAAATCCCCGGCAAACCATAATTGATCCTTTGTTTTATCGAATGCGATCAAATCCAAGAGTTTTAATAGATCATCAAAACAGCCTTGGACATCGCCAATAGCATAAATGGCCATTTGTCAGTGCAGTGTCCTGGGGATAGATAAAGTAAATTTGGGGATAGGCGCATCGAACTCGCCGCCATCATCGGAGCGCATCGTATATTCGCCATGCATCGTGCCGACCGGGGTATCCAACATCGCACCGCTGGTGTACTGGAAGGTTTCCCCTGGCTTCAGATAAGGTTGCTCGCCAATCACACCTTCCCCCCTGACCTCTTGGACTTTGCCATTGGCATCGGTGATCAGCCAATGCCGGCTTATCAACTTGGCGGATTCCGTGCCTTGGTTGGAAATAGTGATGGTATAGGCAAAAACATAGCGATGCTGCTGCGGCGCGGATTGGGCCGCTATGTAGTGCGGTGTTGCTTCAACAACTATTTTATGTTTTTCGTTCATTGCAGGATTAACAAAATCAGGGACAAGGAATATCCTGGCTATTTCATCTTAACTTGGCAGGAAACGCAAGTGCTGTTAAACCGCAATGGAATTTACAGTTTGGCGGGAATGTGGGGCGGTACAATGCCGGGGCCAACGACAACGTGGCCCGACAAAACGTCACTTCCTGTGGGTGGCCATCAGATCACGCTATCGGTGGAACGCCTTTTGACCCAAGGGCTGGTGCCATAGTGGTTTTGGTAATCCTGCATAGACCGCCTGATCACTTCGTGCGCTTCTTCACGCCCGTAGACGTTGGTGATTTCACAGGTGCTGTGTTCACCTGGCAAATTTTTATACGTCAAAAAATAATGTTTCAGGCGGTTGATATATGACTCCGGGCAATCCGAAACATCATTCCATTGCCGGTAAAATTCATCGCCTTTCATAACGGCGATGATCTTGTCGTCCGCTTCGCCTTTATCCAATAAACGGAACCCCCCGATGGGGATCGCCTGCAAAATGATATTGCCGTGTGTGACCGTGCGTTCGCTGAGGACACAAATATCCAGAGGATCGCCGTCCCCTTTAGCCACTGCCTTACCTGATTTTAATTCTGCAAATTCGGCAACTTGTTCCGCGCAGTAGGTTTGCGGAATAAAGCCGTAAAGCGTCGGCACCGTATTGGAAAATTTTTGCGGGCGGTCAATTTTCAGGTAACCGCTGATTTTGTCAATTTCATACTTGACGGTATCAGAGGGGACAATCTCGATAAACGCGGTCACAATGATAGGCGGGTTGTCGCCCGAACTGATGCCATGCCAAGGATGGGCTTTGTTTTGTATATTCATAATATTGAAAGGTTTTTCGCTAAAAGGAGGGTAATAATGGGAGGGAATGTATCCTGCCGAAGGGCCATGGGCCGGCGTAGAAGAATATCCAGTGAATATTTTGTGATATGTCTCACAATAATCATTTGGTTTTAAATAAACGTCACAACTGGTTAACCAGGCTCAATTCCTGCGGATAAGGTGACATATAGTAAGAGTTTTCAATATAAGTGTCAGGTGATTTACGGAAATGGTGCTTGAGCAAGGTCAATGGCACTATCAACGGGACTTCACCGTCGCGGTAGCGTTCAATAATTTCACATAATTCGGCTTTGTCATCGGCGGACAACTCCTTCTTCAAATACCCTTGGATGTGCTGCAAGACATTGACGTGATTGCCGCGATTGACGACGATTTTCAGTATCGCCATCAATTGCCGGATATAACTTCCGGCCATTTCGGCAACATTGTCTTTGGTCATACCCGCCAACAACTGCCCCAATTCGCGGTAATCCGCGTGGCTCATGATGATCAGTTTATGGCGGGCATGAAACGTCATCAGGCCATTGGCGGTCAGGCCTTCCGCCAGCAATTGTTTCCAGCGGTAAAAAACATACACGCGCTGGATGAAATTCTCGCGTAAACCCGCATCACCCAAACGGCCTTCTTCTTCCACGGGCAGCAGGGGATTATTGCGCATCATCTCTCCCGCATAAATCCCTGCCCCTTCGCGGTTCGGTTGTCCGGTGGCGTACACTTTCACGCGCTCCATGCCGCAGCTGGGGGAATCCTTTTTTAAGATATAACCGCATAACTCCGCAAATGCGGGTTGCTCCCGCGTGGCGTAAGCCCGCAAATCGCCAGTGACATCATGGCCCGCATCCTTAACACCGACACAGCGGATCTCGCCATTGGCCTTGACCAAATGGAGTGTCGGGCGCGGCACGCCCAAGCCAATCGCCACTTCAGGGCAAAACGGATAAAACTCGAAAAATTCACCTAACGTACCGACGATATAAGAGTCGCGTTTATGGCCGCTATCAAAACGGACAGGATGGCCTAACAGACAACTGCTGATACCGATAGGGATTTTTTTCATTGCTTTCACGGTTTAATAATGCGGCGGGATTTCATGGGCATTGCTGGTGTTTTCACCCTCTTGCCGCTGATTGGAAACACTTTTGATGCGCTCATTAAGCAATGTACAAGTCATTTCCAAACGGTCAATCTGTTGCTGTTGCTGGCTGACGATATTATTCAAAGCCTGTAGCAAATCTTCCTGATACGCGGCTTTGATTTCCAACTCGATAATACGTTCTTCCATCGTCATTTGACCTGCGAACTGATGACAATGGTATGGCTACTTTTGCCGGATGTCGCCACCGGTTCCACCGCGCCGATCAAATCCCCGGCTTGGGACATGGCATTGCCGGATTTGGACACCCGCGCCAATAATTTCACCTTAGGGAAAGCCGATAATGTCATCTTCGGCATCATGGCCTGGGCATCGGTCAAGGTCACGGCCAACGGCAAATCCGAAGCTTGCTTACGGACTATCGCCAACGGCATTTTTGGCCCGGATAACGCTTGCGCGTAAATGAACACGGTATCGGCCGGAGCAACCGAAGCTTTAAGCTCAGGGGCAAGGCTGACCTGCACTTCCAAAGCGACGGCAGGCGTTTGGGCGGTAGGCACCGTTTCGGTCGCCGCACCGCCCGCAACGCCATTAGGCAGTGACGCTTCCAATTGGCTTAATAAACGCTTCACTTCCTGTTGTGCCTGTGATTCAGGCGGCAATAAGGCCAACAACTTGCGCCATAGTTTGACGCCTTCGGCGGCTTCACCGGCCTGCGCTTTCGCCATGCCAGCGTACCATAAGGCGGTAATGTTGTCCGGTTCACGTTCCAACACCCTAAACACCAGTTCCGCTGGCTTGCCCGCCATTTGCTCGTCATTGGCAAACGCCAACGCATCGGCATATTGCAACATAATCTCCGGCTGATCCCCCAATAAGGCATAAGCCTTCGCCAGCGCATCGGCGGCTTTAGGGAACTGTTTCAGGTATTTATAAGACTTGCCCAACATCATCCAACCCTCAGCGTCGGTGGGGTTGGTTTTCATACGTTCCGCCAGTTTGGCGACCATTTTTTTAATATCTTCGATGTTCGGTTGCGTAGGTTGGGCGGCGGCCAGCATTTCAGGCGTCGGCTCGATGGCTTGATAAGTGCCAAGGCCTGCGTACAAAGAAACCGCCAACAGCGGCATGGCGACAAGCAACACATAGGCCATCCAGCGTCCTTGCGCCGATACGGCGTCCGTTCCGGCAATATCCAAATCATCGCCCAAGGCCAATTCCAGCTCGGTGCGTTGTTCTTGGTATTGCGCTTGGGTCAAGGCGCCGGATTGCAATTGTTCCTGCAGTTCCGCCAGCCGCATTTTGGCAATGGCGATATTGCGTTTGTCCATGTCAGCGGCGGCTACCGGACGTTGCCGCCATAATGGCGGCAACACAAAAGCCAAAGCGATTAAAATCAATAGGCCAACCAGCAGCCAAAATAGCATAGTCAAGAAACATCCCCTTCATCTAACAAACGGCGGATTTTCGCCAATTTTTCGGCTTGTGTGTTTTCTATATCAGCATCGCTTTTTTTATCGCCAGGGAGGGTGGGTATGCCAAAGCCCTGTTGGGAACGGGGCTGGGGCTGGGGCTGGCGCTGGCGGATGACAAAAAATACCGCCACCAAACCCAGCAACAAAAACACTACCGGCCCCAACCAGAGCAAGCCCGTTTTTAATTTAAACGGCGGTTTGTACAACACAAAATCCCCGTAACGGTCGGTCATAAATTGCACAATCTCCTCGCGCGACTTGCCTTGCTCCAGCATTTCTTGGACTTGCCTGCGCAAATCCGCCGCCAATTCAGCATTGGAATCGGCGATGGTCTGGTTTTGGCAAACCAAGCAACGCAGCTCAGCAGTCAAGGTCTCGTAAGCCTCCTGCTGTTCAGGATTGGCAAACTGCCGCGAATCTATGGCTTGGGCGGCAAATGGCGATAATAACAGTAATAACATCAGGATGCCGGGTTTCATGGAGCCTCCGCTTGTAGTTGGGTGATCAGGGGCAGGAAAACGTTTTGGACATCATCCGGCATCACCGGCCCCGTGTGTTTGTAACGCACAATGCCTTTTTTATCCATCACAAAAGTTTCCGGCACGCCGTAAACGCCCCAATCCAAACCGATGCGCCCGTCCTGATCCATAATGCTGACATTGTAGGGATTGCCCAAGGTATCCAGCCAATTTTTCGCGGCGGCAGGGTCGTCTTTGTAATTCAAGCCGATAATCACCACCGCTTGTTGCCGCGCCAATTGGTTCAGCACCGGATGCTCCTCACGGCAGGACACGCACCACGAAGCCCAGACATTGAACAGCCAGACCTGGCCTTTCAGGTCGGTGGCCGCCAGCTTTTCGTTTGGAGCTTGCAACTTGGGCGCGGCAAAAGCGGGCGCGGATTTGTTCAGCAAGGGAGATGGGATTTCGCTGGGTTTTAAATTCAAACCGATGGCGAGGAAGACCGCCATGATGATGAATAGGATTAGGGGGAGGAGGTATTTAAGCATTTTTTATGTGTGATAGAGTGTTGCACAACGTACTGGGCTTTTATTGATATTAAATGATTAGCCTTTGTAATCAATTTCTTTCAAATAGTTTTCGGCATTTTTACCAAGATGGCTTCTAATCGAAGTAAAAAAAGCAGGCCAATACCCTTGGCTGTTTTTCCTTAGTTGCGATTGGGTAACCATTATCATTGCTTGGTCTATTGCAAATCCTTGGGCAAGCATTTCTTGAATGTGAAGAACTAAAGCATCTAATGCCTTTTTTCTAAGTCCTTTCAATTTTTCTGAATTCAAATTAAGCCGCTTGGAGTGCAGGCAGTTATTGGCTTTTTCGATGCTGATGCCCCCATTTAGACAATTATCATCAAGCACCGAGAGGCGGCCATCTTGTCGATTGGCTTTAAACAATATCGGAAAGGCAGGAATTTCAAGCGGGTTTAAGATTTCATCATCCCAAACCGATTCACTTTTTAGGACATCGGAATGGCGCTGGGCTGTTTCAGGGATATATCTTTCATCAAAATGGGCAACGTATCTTTCTGAGCCACCATGGCAACAGCCCAACATGTTCTGCCAGCCTAACCCCCAGTTGCGCTTAGAGCCGCTATCTGATTTAGGATGGAAATGTTCGACACGAAAATCATCTTTGCCGATACCAAAACCTTGTTTCGTGTCAATTTCGCAATAACAACAAAGGTTACCCTGATCTTCACGTAATTGGCTTTGTACCTGTTTATAGCCTTCTTGGCATTCATTTTTAAACTGTTCCCAAGTGGCATCGGGATTTTCTTCTTGATATTGTTTGAGCAATTCGGGAGTTGTGCCTTTTAAACAGGTTTTCATAATTGCCGCTGATACTCCTTCATGCGAATGTCAATGTCCGCTTTGATTAATTCCGGCTCTTGTCCATGCGCCCATTCATCCAGTGTTTGTCGTAACACTAAAGCATCTTCTGTGTCCCATTTATCGTCATCAATTAACGCAAGGTAACGGTTCAGTTTTTGGACTATTTCCAAGTGTTGCGCCCTTGATTGAGTGCCAAACACTTCATTTAATATGCGGGACGCTTCCGCTCCTTGCGTAGCATCTCCTGCTGAAATAACCTTGCCACCATCTAAAATAATCCGAATTTGTTGGCTGGGTACCGTGGAAATGACTTGTGGGCTGTGGGTGGTGACTATGAATTGGATCTTTTTGAAAGTTTCACGCAAGTCAGCCAGTACTGTTTGTTGCCATTTTGGATGTAGGTGTAAATCGACTTCGTCTATTAACACAATGCCAGTAGTTTCTTCGGTTGGCGAGGTTAAATGGGGATTAAGTTGAACACAACGATAAGCAATATCAGCGGTTAAACTTAACATGGCTTTTACACCATCGCTTAACTGTGCGGCAGGAATATAGGAATCAAATTCTTGACTCCCATGCTGATGACAAAAAACCAATTCACGCCACTCTAGGTCATATTCTAAAGTTTTCCAGCCAGAAATAGACAAACATTGATCAATTGCTTTTCGCACATGTGCAAGCTCGATAGAGTAGGTCGAGGATTCATCTAAAGGGTTATAAGCCTGTTTATTTGCTATAATTTTCTCTAAACTCACTGCTTTATTGATACGTTCGGCAAGGCTTTTGTCCCTAAACCATTTTTCAAATTCCTTATAAGTTGAATCAGGATTTAAAGCATCATGGTAACCAAACAGCCGTGAATGCGATTGGGCTGATAGCCTGTTACTGGTTTGGGTTTGTTTCCATAATCGCCCTGTACCGTAATAAGCCACGATTGGTAAAGTCACCATTTCATCGGCTCTAACAAGCTGCTGTAATTTTTTTGCATAATCGATAAGCACTCTTGCTTTACCAAACGTGGTTTGGGTTTTTTCTCCTGTTAATTCTCTGAACCAATGCTCAAGCTGTCCATCTACCATACCCGAAGCAACCAAGGATACAGGATATTTGGATTCCATTATTCCTCGCCCCGCATTTAGCTCCGGAAAATGCTGACCATCGCTAAATTTTATTCTGACATGCTTACCACTTTTCACACCTATTCTGGCATCTTGATGTTTAAAGCCTTTGCTGACACCAGTATCAAAGCCACCTATAAATGGTCCTAAAGCCACAGCAATCGCGTCCAATATTGCCGTCTTACCGACCCCATTTTCAGCAACAAGCACGATCAGTTGTTCATCCAAATCAATGGATAAGGATTCAAAACAACGGAAATTGCTTAGCTCAAGTTTTTTTAAGTGCATGCTTATTTTTACGGATAATTAATTCAGCAAGGTATCGCCTGAAAAACAGTTCTATTCATTAGATTCTTTATAGCGGATATAAATATTCGACCCGCTTTCAATGTTTTTTTGTTGCACCTCGATGTAATCAAGCGACCTGATCAATTTGCCCAGTTTGTCAAAGCCGTAATTTCTAGGGTCAAATGAACTGTCCACACGCGGGATATAGGAGCCTACCCCACCTAGATTCGCCCAGCCGTCTTCTTCAGAGGCGGATTCAATCGCTTCTTTAAGCAACTTTTTTAAGGTGGCATCTTTGGATGGGTTCGCAATCTTGGTAGATTGGGTGTTTTTATCAGTTTGGCCAGTAGAAACAACCGCGTTATCTACTTTTTTTGATACGGTGGCGTTGGTTGCTATGGGCTTGGCTGGTTTCTTGGCATCATCCGCAGGATTCTCATCCATGATGGTTTCGGTAAAAATAAACTTATTACACGCCGCCCGGAAAGCCTCGGGCGTTAAGCGCCTGCCAATGCCAATCACTTCAAGCCCGGCTTCCCGGATACGGGTCGCCAGTTTCGTGAAGTCGCTGTCGCTGGACACCAGGAAAAATCCGTCAAATTTACTGGTATACAGCAAATCCATCGCATCAATGATTAAGGCCGAATCGGTGGCATTTTTACCTGAGGTGTAGGCAAATTGCTGCATGGGCTGGATGGCGTGTTTATTCAGCACGCTTTTCCAACTGCCAAGGCGGGTATTGGTCCAATCGCCATAACAACGCCGGGAAGTGACATCCCCGTATCTGGCGGCTTCGGTCAATATCGCGTCTATCGCTTTTGCCTGGGCGTTGTCGGCGTCAATCAATAAGGCAAACCGTTTGTTTTCATTGATGTTCATCATCCACCTGTAGGTATTTTGGCAAGCCGATACCGCCGGTCACAAGCAGCGCACAGTCCGCCCACCGCCATAAACACCGCGCCCAGCCAAATCCAGCGGATGAAAGATTTGTAATAAATCCTAAGGCTCCACGCGCCTTCATCGCCTAGCGGTTCACCGATGGCCACGAACAAATCCCGGAACAATCCGGCATCAATCGCCGCTTCGGTCATCGGCATGGTTTGCACTTGGTAGACACGTTTTTGCGGCTCTAACTCGGCAACTTGTTTGCCGTTGTGGCTGACGGTCAGGAAGGCTTGTTGGGCGACGTAATTGACGCCTTGGGTTTCTTTAACGCCGTGGAATTCAAAAATGTAACCGGACATATCCAGTTTTTCGTTAGGGGCCATGCGCACGTCTTTTTCGACACTGTACACGGAGGTTAAGGTAATGCCCGTGACAAAAACGGCAATACCTAGATGGGCGATAGTCATGCCATAAAAACCGGATGGAATGCTTGCCAAACGTTGTATGGAAAAACCCTGGTTGCCCACGCGGTCAATAAATGCCAGTACAGCGATAGCTACAGTCCATAAAGCGAGCGTCAAACCCAACACCGCACCCCAAGAATAAAACGGCATCAGCAAAGGGATGGCCAGACCACCTGCGGCACAGCCGCTGATAATCCAACGTAAACGTGTACCCAACGCCGCCAAACTGTCTTTTTTCCAGCGCATCAACACGCCCAAACCCACCACAACCGACAAGGGAGCCATCAACGGGATGAACACGGCGTTGAAATACGGGGGGCCTACGGAGATTTTACCCAAGCCCAGCGCGTCGATAACCAGCGGGTACAGCGTCCCCAGCAAGATGCTGGACGCTGTGACGACCAGCAGGACGTTGTTCAGCAAAATCGCCGATTCTTTGGAGACCAGTTCAAAGGTCGCGCTGCTTTTGACATAAGGCGCGCGGATGGCGTACAGCAATAGCGAGCCGCCAACGACGATGGCTAAAAACACCAACACGAACAAGCCGCGCGTCGGGTCACTAGCGAAAGCGTGGACGGAAGTCAACACACCGGAACGGACGAGGAAGGTGCCGAGCAAACTCAGTGAGAAGGCAAAAATCGCCAATAACACTGTCCAAGTCTTGAACACGCCGCGCTTTTCGGTCGCCGCCAGCGAGTGCATCAAGGCCGTGCCGACCAGCCACGGCATGAACGAGGCGTTTTCGACCGGATCCCAAAACCACCAGCCGCCCCAACCCAGTTCGTAATACGCCCACCAACTGCCCAGCGCGATGCCCAGCGTCAAAAACATCCACGCCATATTCGTCCAAGGCCGAGACCAACGGGCCCATGCCGCATCCAAGCGGCCTTCCAGCAAGGCGGCGATGGCAAAAGCAAAAGCTACGGAAAAACCGACATAGCCCATGTACAACATCGGCGGATGGATGGCGAGGCCGGGGTCTTGCAGCAACGGGTTCAAATCGCGGCCTTCAGGCGGGGCGGGGAATAGCCGTTCGAACGGGTTGGAGGGGAGCAATAAAAACAGCAAGAAACCGATGGAGACCAAACCCATCACGCCCAATACCCGCGCCACCGTCATTTCGGGGATGGTTTTGCTAAACTGCGCCACCAAACCCGTCCAACACGCCAACACTAAAGCCCACAACAGCAACGAGCCTTCATGTGCGCCCCAGACACCGGACACCAAATATAAAGTTGGCAAAGCGGTGTTGGAATTTCTGGCGATGTAAGCGACGGAAAAATCGTGGACTAAGCTGCTGTAAGTCAAACAACCGTAGGCAATGGCGATAAACAATAACTGCCCGAAAGCGGCGGGTTTGGCGACGGCTATCCAGCCGGAAATGTTGCGGAACGCGCCGATAATCGGCATTGTCCCCAGCACGAAAGCCATGCACAGGGCGAGGATGAGGGAAAAGTGGCCTAATTCGGGGATCATGGTAGGGTTCCGTTGAGTTTTTCTGGTCCTGCGTCTTTGTCTTTGTCTTTGTCTTTGTCTTTGTCTTTGTCTTTATAAATCATTTGGCGTTAAGCCCGTATGCTTGGCAATACGAACCAACATACGCGGCCCAATTTCTTCACCATCATGAAAGGCGAACACAAAATTAGGCCAGCCATCACGAGATAAGGTACGGTGCGAACCCGATTGACGCTTGATTTCCCAACCAATAGCCAATAATGCCGCAAGAACCCGTTTGGCTTTTACCGAAGGCCATTGGCTTATGCGGCAACAAGTTCAATATTAATAGCCATAGGCTGGCTTTCGCCTGATTCAATCCGCTCGGCAAGGGCGCGAAGCGCCAAAACCTCTGCTTTAGCCATCGCTTCGGTTGCGGTCATGCCGTAAGTTAGCACACCAGGAATTTCAGGCACTTCCGCTAACCAGCGCCCATCTGTTTCGAGTTCGTATTCAATATGAAAATTCATCACGCCTCCAGTGAGTTTGGTGTTTAGTCCGCTTGCTTACCCTCAACCTGCTTTTTCAAACTCGCCTTAACCTCCGGCGGCATGTAATTTTCATCATGTTTCGCCAGCACTTCCTCGGCGACAAACACGCCGCGACCATCCAATTTACCGTTGGCGACGATCCCTTGGCCTTCGCGGAACAAGTCCGGCAGGATGCCTGTGTATTCCACCGCCACTTCCTTGCTGAAATCGGTGAGTTTGAAGTGTACGGTCAAGCCATCGCCGGGGCGATCGACCGAACCTTTGACGACCATGCCCCCCAAGCGGAACAGCGTGTCTTTGGGGGCTTTGCCTGCCAGCACGTCGGTGGTGGAGAAAAAATACATCAGGTTTTCGTTAAACGATTTCAGCGCGAAACCGACGGCAGTGCCTATGCCCAGCACCATCAAAATAATCAGGATTAAGCGTTGTCTTCTTATCGGTTTCATGGGTTTTGGCGTTTCTGTTTTAAGGCGAGTTGGCGTAAAAATTGTCTGCGTTGGATGATGGGCAACACGATGTTTGCCAGCAAGATGACAAAACACAGCCCGTAAGATGTCCAGACATAAAAGGCGTAACCGCCCATGGCGAAAAATTCTTGTGCGCTCATTGGCCTTGCTCCGTAACCATCTTCTTAACCCAATTCGCTGTGCGTTCGCGTTGCAGCAATTCCAGCCGCGCCCGTTGCAGCATGGCGATGACATAATAAAACTTAAACGCCGCCGCCATCAGCAATAACGGCACCAACATGCTGACGTGGATGGACGGCTTATCCATTTTGGTGACGGTCGGGCCTTGGTGCAGGGTGTTCCACCATTCGACCGAGTAATGGATGATCGGGATATTGACCACGCCGACCAAAGCCAAAATCGCCACGGCTTTGGAGGCGGTGCGTTTGTCGTCGATGGCGTTGTACAGGCCGATCACGCCCAGATACAAAAACAGCAGGATCAATTCCGAAGTCAGGCGCGCATCCCAAACCCACCAGGTCCCCCACATCGGCTTGCCCCACAGCGAGCCTGTCACCAAAGCGATAAAAGTGAAACTCGCGCCAACTGACGCGCTGCTGATGGCGACGATTTCGGCGAGTTTGATACGCCAGATCAGGCCGATTGCCCCGGCGGCCGCCATCACCATATAAATGAACAAGGACATCCATGCGCTAGGCACATGGATATAGATGATGCGGTAGCTATCGCCTTGCTGGTAATCGGGGGGGGCAAGGTAAAGGCCACCATACAAGCCGCCAGCCAGCAAGATTAAAAAAATACCGGTCAACCAAGGCATGAGCTTTTCGGTGAAAGCGTAAAAATGCGGTGGCGATGCCATGCGGTGAAAGAAGCGGCCTACCGGATCGGGAATTAGGGACATAAAAATAGTGTGTTTTTAAATAAGTCGTGAAATCTACTGGAAAGGCCATGTCACCGTTATTTGAAAAGTTTTTATTTTCGGCGCAAAGCCTTATTTAATACGGATTGTGGCTTTCGCTCAAAGCCGCATCATTTAAGCTTTGTACGATTAACGGTGACATAGCCACTGGAAACGTATTACCCGCTAAACTGCGAAAGGTTCAAAGCAAACCCACAGTTTACGTTGAACCTTTCGTGGATGCCATCGGTTTGCTTAGGCTTTGCAATAAGACGGGATCCAGCTTTTTTCAACCATATACTCAGGCACTTCATTAAAATCAAACGCTTCCCCATCTTTGACCATTTGCTCGACATCAAACAGCACCCCGACTTCAGGGATGTCGGCGAAGAACATTTTATACAAAGGCCGCACCATCATTTTTGAGGCTTTCATACCGATGGAGCCGATGAAATTGCGGCGTTGGCCGACATGGGCGATTTCGTCAATGGTGATTTCGTCCAGCAGTTCATGCAAACGTTGGCGGACTTCCGGCTCGTCCGCCAAAATGTCGTCAAACAAACCATGTAGATGGAAATAATACGTCACCCCCATCAGCTCGGTGACGAAGGCGGGCGGATCCATGAACGCGCCTGGCACTTTAGGGAATTGTTCGTAAATCCATTCCTTAAGCGGGCTTAACGGAACCCATTCAACCTTGTCCAACCCGCAAGTGCGGAGCATTTCGTCGAACAGCCGCCAATGGCAAAATTCTTCCGCCAGATGCACACGGCTGATTTTATCTTCGATGCTGTGCGAGTTGGCCATATCCGGCACCACATCCCATGCCCCCTTGATGCCGACCCATTCGTGGCGGGCAAACTTATACATGCTGGTCAGCATCAACGTCAAGCGATCCAATGACTTAGGGTCATCCTTCATATCAATGTAATTGCGGTAAAACGCATCGGGGTTTGCCAGCGGTGTCCTCAACCTAACAGGATTGTCTTTAAAGGCTTGTAACTTAGCGCGTTTTTTTGCCAAATCCTTTTCCGCTTCGAAAAGCTCGCCACCATGGTTTTGGGTAAATTCCCAGTAATTGGCAAAATTTTCCTGCCGCTGCTGTTTGTTTGCGGGTGTAAAAATGGACAGATACTTCGGTGATGCCATAAAACTATGCTCCAGATCAATGTTATCAAGGTAGATAAAGCTGCACACGGGTTAAGTGGTAATAGTTCATAGCATTGTCAATCCCTTTTTATTACCCTAGACGGCGAACCCTGCCGGGTTCTTAGCGTAGTCCCTTCCACTTAATCCAGAGATTAACTTATGAAAAAGCCATTATTGCTATCCGTCCTGATTGGTTTGCTAGTGACACACACGGCGGTGGCGGCCCCTCCGCCCAAATATAATTTGGCAAACCAAGATGCGGGGATTGCCTCGCCCGACGAACTGGTCAGCACCCTTGATGCGGTCTCGCCCAACAACCGTACGCTAGTCTGGAATGCCGACAAAACAATGTTAAAAGTCGTCACTTGGAAATCACAAAGCGCCTATCAAAACTTCCTGCTGCCCTATACCCAAACCTCTTCCAATGAAGATTTTGTGATTTGGGTGACTTTAGCCCCCAAAGTACATAATTTTTGTCACAATTTTTTGACTTTGCATCCAGACGCTGACCAAGCCGCCCTTGATTACCGCCTTAAACAACGCTTAGGGCTGAATCCAGATTGGCAATACGATGTCTTTGTCGAATTATGGGTCAGCCCGTCCGACCTGTTCCGTCCTTGCGTTGATCCGGAACCAACCGACACCAGTTGTAACCTTGATTTTGGCGGCACCCCGCCCGTAGTGAAAAATATCAAGGACTACCCGGCTTTTTACAAAAACACCTATTACAAAAGTTTCCGCACTTCATCCCAAGTGCCTTGGACAGGTTTGGGCTATACCTACGACTGGAAAAACGCCACTAAAACCGCAGGGGCTTTAGAAAAAGGGGCTAGCGAGTTTATCCTATCGCCATCAACGCCTTACATCGTAGATAGGGCGGTACCGACTTGGCAATATTGCGCCCAGTAATTGTTTCCAAGCCCTTTACGCACCACCAGCCCCGTTGGTGGTGCCTTCCGCTCAACTGACGCTCATTTTCAACGCCGCCGCCGTAGGCCACGGGGCCAGCACCAGCGCCATCAACAACATGGCGATCAAAATATTGATTTGCGGGGCGATAGGCAATCCGCCCGCCGCCATTTCCACGGCATTGCTGGCAAAAATCAGCACTGGCACATACAGCGGCAAGACCAGCAGCGACAAGATCATGCCGCCGCGCCGCAAGCCAACGGTCAGCGCGACACCAATCGCGCCGATCAGGCTCAAAACCGGCGTACCCAGCAACAGCGTCAGCAGCAAGACCCCTAAAGACTGGCCGGGCATCCCCAAAAAAATCGCCAATAACGGCGCAACCAACAATAACGGCAAGCCCGTCACTAACCAATGTGCGGACACTTTGCCCAGGATTAGGATGGAAATGGGATGGGGGCTTAGCAGCATTTGCTCCAACGAACCGTCGTCAAAATCCGAACGGAATAAACTGTCCAACGACAACATCGCCGCCAGCAAAGCCGACACCCAGATAATGCCAGGGGCAATCGCTTGCAATAAATGCGGCTTTGCCCCGACACCCAGCGGGAACAGGGTGATGACCAACACAAAAAAGAACAGCGGATTGGCAATTTCGGAACGGCGGCGCAAGGCCAGAATTAAATCACGGCGGATAATGGCAAAAAATGCGGCAGTTAAAGACATCAGGATAAACGGATACGTTGCACGTCTACGGTAGGGATATTCAATTCATGGTGCGAGGTTAGCACAATCATGCCGCCTTGGTCACAATGTTCCGACATCAAGTGTTCGGTCAAAGCAATGCCTTGCCTGTCCAGCGCGGTGAAAGGCTCATCCAGTATCCACAGCGCGTTTTGTGTCATCAGCAAACGCGCCAAGGACAAACGGCGTTTTTGCCCGGCCGACAAGGCTTGCGCCGGCACATCATCAAAACCCGCCAATTGCACCCGCGCCAAGGCTTCGCCGATGCTGCACGCGCCCGCTTGCGCCACGGCCAAAGAAAATTTCAGGTTTTCCAATACGGTCAGTTCTTTTTTGATGCCGTCCAAATGCCCGATATAAGCCATATCGGCGCGATATGTCCCGGCGGCTATCGGTTCACCGCACCAGCGCACTTCCCCCGCATCCGGGTCACGGAAACCACATAAAATCCGCAATAATGATGTTTTGCCACTGCCATTACGGCCTTCCAACAGCAAGGCTTGTTGGTTTTGCAGACTAAAATCCAAACCGCTGAACAAGACGCGGTCATCCCGGATGCAGCCCAACCCCTGGCCTTCCAGCACTAAAGGACGTGCCGCACCCATCACGTCATTCTCTGCCGGACAACTTCATACAACAACACGCCAGTCGCCACCGACAAATTCAGGCTATCCACCTGCCCCAGCATCGGCAGCTTCACCAACACGTCACATTGTTCGCGGGTCAGGCGGCGCATGCCTTTTTCTTCGGCACCGACGACCAACGCCAGCGGCCCGGTCAAATCGGCCTGATAAACCCTTTGTTCCGCTTCGCCCGCCGCCCCGAACACCCAAATGCCTTGGTCTTTTAGCCAGCGTAATGTCCGTGCCAAGTTCGTGACCTGATAAACCGGCACGGTCTCCGCCGCGCCGCTCGCCACTTTACATACCGTCGGGGTGATGCCCGTGGCATTGTCTTTGGTGATGATCACGCCATGGACGCCCGTGGCGTCGGCGGTACGCAAACACGCGCCCAGATTATGCGGGTCTTGGACATTGTCCAGCACCAAAAACAGCGCGGTTTCCCCCAAGCTTTGCACCGCCGTTTTCAAATCGCTCTCTGATAACTCGGCGGGCATGTCCACTTCAATGACAATGCCTTGATGGTTGTTGCCTTCGGCTAGTTTGTCGAGTTTTTTGCGTTCGGTTTTTTCAGGTTCTATACCTAAATCGAGCAAGGCCCCGATCGCTTGCACCAGCCGTTTGTCTTGGCGTTGCGCGTCTATCCACGCTTTATTGATGGATTTAGGGGAATAATCGAGTGCGGCCTGCACCGAATGTAGGCCGTAGAGTTTGGAGGATTTCATCAGCTTGGCTATGTGTTCCGGTCAGATTTTGGCTTAGCTTTTTTGCGCCGTTTTTTCTTAGGTTTGTCGGTGGTAGCGACCGCATTTTTAACCGAGCTTTCTTTCTGCACCAATTCAAAATCTATTTTTTTCTCATCCAAATCGACGCGGACAACCCTGACCTTCACCGTGTCGCCCAAGCGGAAATTGGTGTTGGTGCGTTCGCCCTTTAACTGGTGGCTGGTGGGGTCGAAGTGGAAATAGTCTTGGCCTAGGTTGCTGATATGCACCAGGCCTTCGACGTAAATTTCCGCCAATTCGACGAAAAAACCGAACGACGTGACGGCGGAGATGATGCCGCTGAATTCTTCGCCGATTTTGTCCATCATGTATTCACATTTCAGCCAACTGACGACGTCGCGGGTGGCATCGTCGGCGCGGCGTTCGTTGGCGGAGCAATGCTCGCCGAGCATGACCATATCGGGCACGCCATAGACAAAACTGGCGACGTTTTTGCCTTGCAGGCAATGGCGGATAGCGCGGTGCACCAGCAAGTCGGGATAACGGCGAATCGGTGAGGTGAAATGGGCATAAGCTTCAAGGGCCAAACCGAAATGGCCTTTCAGTTCAGGGCTGTAAACCGCTTGCGACATGGAGCGCAACAACACGGTCTGGATCAGATGCGCATCGGGGCGGTCGCGGATGGATTCGACCAAGTGCATGTAATCCAACGGTGTCGGTTGTGCGCCACCACCAAACCTCAAGCCCAATTCACCCAGAAAAGTTTTTAGATTGAGCAGTTTATCGGCACTGGGGCCTTCGTGGACACGCAACAGTTTGGGAATTTTTTTGCCATTGAGATACTTCGCCGCCGTGCTGTTGGCGGTGATCATAAATTCTTCAATCAATTTATGGGCATCGTTGCGGGTGACGGGGACGATTTTTTCGATTTTCCGGTCTTTGCCAAAAATAATGCGGGTTTCTTGGGTGTCAAAATCCATCGCCCCGCGCAGCTCGCGCTGTTTGCGCATGACTTTGTACAACGCGTACAACTCGCGCAAATGCGGCATTAATTTTTGGTGTTTTTCCGCCAGTTCGGTATCGCCTTCAACCAGCATTTTTGCCACTTCGGTATAAGTCAACCGGGCATGGGAGCGCATTACGGCTTCAAAAAAGCGGCTGCGGGTGACTTCGCCGTCGGCGTCTATCAGCATTTCGCAGACCATGCACAAACGGTCAACATGGGGGTTCAGCGAACACAAGCCGTTGGAGAGGATCTCCGGTAACATGGGGATGACTTGGGCGGGGAAATATACCGACGTGCTGCGGTTTTTGGCTTCATTATCCAGGGCAGTGTTGACTTGCACATAATGCGAGACATCGGCAATGGCGACCAACAGCTTCCAGCCTTTCGGGGTTTTCTTGGCATACACGGCATCATCAAAATCGCGGGCGTCCTCACCGTCAATCGTGACTAATGGCGTGTCCCGCAAATCGACACGGCCGGCTTTTGCCGCTTCCGGCACTTCGGGGCTTAATCGCTTGATTTCCTCCGTCAGCTCATCAGGCCAGATGTGCGGCAGCTCGTGCGAGCGGATCGCCATCTCGATTTCCATACCGGGGGCGAGATGGTCGCCCAGCACCTCGATGATGCGGCCTATGGGTTGGCGTAGTTTGCTCGGTTGTTCGACAATTTCGGCAATGACAATTTGCCCTTGCTTGGCTTTACCGACCCCGTCTTTTTGCAACAGGACGGTTTGGGAGATGTTCTTGTTGTCAGGGATGACATAAGTGAAGCCGTCTTCTTTGTACAGCCGCCCGACAATTTGGTGGGTGTTGCGTTCGAGGATTTCCACCACCGCGCCTTCGCGGCGGCCTTTTTTGTCGATGCCGACAATGCGCACCATGGCGCGGTCATTGTGCAGCAAAGGGTTCATTTCGCGGGGGGATAAAAACAAATCGTCCGAACCGTCATCAGGCCGGATAAAGCCGAAGCCGTCGGCATGGCCGATGATGCGCCCGACGATCAGGTCTTTGTTGTTGACTAGGCAATAGCGTTGTTCGCGGTTGAACAGCAACTGCCCGTCACGTTCCATCGCCCGCAAACGGCGGCGCAAGGCTTCCAGCTGGTCTTCGCTCTCCATCGTGAACGCTTCGGCAATTTCTTTGCGTAACAAAGGCTTGCCGGCATGTTCGATTAACTGGAGGATGAGTTCGCGGCTGGGTATGGGGTTTTCATACTTCTCAGCTTCGCGCTGGGCGTATGGGTCTTTTGTTGAACTGAAATCAACGTCTTTTTTAGACTTCGAGGGCATTTAATAATGAAATAATGGTAAGGGCTATAATAAAGCTGATGCCTATATGATACATGCTTAGGCTATTGATTAGAATTTAAAATCGCGCCGTGAAGCCTAGCGGGGCAAATATAAATGGCTAACAAATAGGTAAGGGGCCAGGAAACGATTTTTCCTGCTAGGCGGGCTAATTTAATTGCCAGATACGGGATGGTTGTCTGCCAGGCTTTCGGCCCCCATATTTTGTCGACATGGCCTTATTTAAAAAAACCTGTACCGTCACTCAAATGCCCAAGCCGCGCCTTGGCCGCCAAGCCAAAAGCTGAATCAGGTTCTTTTTGGATAAGCTGGTTCAGCACCGTCAGGCTTTTTTTGTCCAACAGCTCAATGGCGTGCAGGCGCACGGAAGGGTAATGCGCCCTTAAGGCCGCCAATTCCCTTAGATAAACATTGGCCTCATGGAGCAATCTGAGCAAGACTTTTTCAGGATCATCGGTAAAAAGGTCGCGTACCAATTCGCCGTAATGCTGTTGTTCGCGGACTAATTGCCGTGGGTCTATTTTATTGGATTCGGTGGGATCGTCGCAGCAGCCCATGATGGTTCTCCTGTGAGTTAAAGGGGGTGCCCCTCTAAAACCACCCGACAACGCCGGCAATAAAAGGGGGTGGCAGCCATTATGCACCCCTTACTTACGGAGTTCCATCACCTCATCCTTCAACACATCATAAGCATTAAAGGCGTTCCGCAAACTGAGCTTCAGGTTGATGACGCAAGCCAGCGTGGTGCTGGTGAAAATACAGATCATGATGGCGATTTGGTACTTCACCGCCACCCAAGGTTCGCTCCCGCCAAGGATTTGGCCGGTCATCATTCCAGGCAGGGACACCAAGCCCATGGTCGACATACTGGCGATACTGGGGCTGACGGCGGCCTTGACCGCAACCCGGTAATAAGGCCGCACCGCCTCCCAACGGGTCGCCCCTAGCAGCAAAAAAGTCATGTATTCTTGCTCGTTTTTACGCAATGTCGAATAGAAACGCTCCAAGGCGATGACATTGCCCTGCAGGCAGTTACCAAGGATCATGCCCGCCAAGGGCACAATGTAACGGGCATCGTAGAAGTGCGGCGGCTGGATGACCAGCACCACCAGATAAAAAGTCGCAAACAAAGTGCTCAAGGCTATTGCGATAAAGGTGGGCAGCACAAAAAACCTTAGCTTCAGCCCCGCCCTTTGCAAAATGCTTAAATCGGCAACAGCCAGCATGACCAATATCCATAAGGCATTGAGCCAAGGCTCATTAAGGCTGAATAGGGTTTTCAGATAAAACCCGACCAACGCCAACTGGACGCCCATGCGCAGGATACTGATGACAATATCGCGGCTAAGGCGTAGGCCGATTAGCCAAAGCAACAGCCAAGGCGCCAGGCAAAGGCCGTAGAGCACCGCCATTTGCGGCAAGGCAATATCAAGCGTGTCCATGACAAGCCTCCTGGGTTAAGCGGCCTTCTTCAAGCGCCAAAACCCTATCGCAACGTTCCAGCCACTCCGGGTCATGGGCCACCGAGAGCACGGTCAGCTTGGGATCCGCAAAAACGGCAAACACCGCCTGCTTGCTTTCGGAATCCAAGGCACTGGTGACTTCATCAAGCAAATACAGGTTTTTCCCTAAGAGCAGCCCGCGCGCCAACGCAACCCGCTGTTTTTCGCCACCAGAAATCCGGCCGCTTTCTTGATCCAAAATAGCGGCGGGAAGATGCAATTGCGCCAATACGGCCTTAAGTTGCCCGTCCGTTGGTTTATGCCCGCGGTGAGCCTTGAATTGGAAGGGCAATAACAGCGCGTCACGTACCGTGTCCGCACCCAGGACGGGTTCTTGGCCAATGTAAGCGGTTTGGCGCCGGACAGCTTGGATGGTGACGGCATCCAGCGGTTTTTCCTGAAAAAAAATACTGCCGCCAGTTAAGCCTTGCAAGCCCAGCAAGGTCTTCAACACGGTGCTTTTACCAGAACCGGACTTGCCACATAACACCGCTTTTTCACCAAGGCGGAGCGTAAAGCTGATGCCCGACAAAATGGTTTTGTCGCGGACGGTAACGGTTACCTGATCGAATCGGATGATGGCTGGCATGGTCTGGTAAGTCATAATAGCGCCTGGGTTCGCCATCATACCAAAACATGTCGGCATTGGCTTAGGACGCTTTAAGCAGGCCTAAAGGTCTCAGGCCGTATGTAGATTGGTTTGAATGCCAAAAAAATGGGTGGGCAAAATTTTTGTCCACCCTACCTGGCTGAAGGCAGAAGGCATTGACACCTTGCGGTGGTTTGGGGATAAGTCGCTTTAATGCTTTTTTGCCGCTTAGCCAAACAAAGGCAAGCCCGACATCAAAGCGATGTAATTGACGGGACAAGCAGGATTTTGATTTTTAGGACAGCCGCTTGAGGTGTGTAGCAGGATAATCCGCATACGGAAGCCATTAAAATAGGTTTTCAGCCGCCCAAGCTTTATGAGTGCCCCAGTTATCGGCAATAGGGACGCAGAACTGCAATGCTAGCGGCTATCCCCGGTTGGCTACTGGCAAAACAGCGGCCCAATAGAACAAGATAAAAAATTTTGTTTAGCATAAAAAAACCCTCCGATGAGCTTGTCATCGGAGGGCCGTTTTTATTTGCCGGCTTTTTGGTCTTCAGTAACGCTGTTGCTAGTTTTTCTTTTTTCTAAGTTAGAAAAAGTTTCTGCTTGTAATTGGGCAACGGCACCACTTTTTAAGTGTTCAGATTTTTCGCCTCTTAGGAAAATAACAACAGCGATAATGGCAACAATACAGCCGCCAACGATATACCACAGTGAATTGTCTTCTTTAATAACTTCGTTCATTTTTAAATCCTCTCTCGGTTATTGAAATTAATTTTGTTATTTCCCTTTCCTCTAAGGGGCAACCCAAAACAGAAGTTGTGGGCTGGTTGTTTTATAAAACATAAACAACGGTATAATTTTTATCATGAGAAAATATGTTAGGTCAATAAAAATATACTTATTTTTTATGTTAGACATTATTTTTAACGCCTAAAATAATCTGCAAACACCAAAATAAAATCATTTTGAGCGTTATTTTTAAATATTAATATCCCTGTGTTTATGGCAATTGCCTAGCAAGCATTTAAGCGCCACGATTTGGCCACCCAACCAATTTGCATCCAAAGTATCCTTTTGCCCGTATCGTTGACAAACAGGCTGACGCATATATGGATTAAAATCCCTGTGCGATATTTGTATCCCACATCTACCCCAAGGTACGCACATGCAAAAAATAACTCAGGATTTGGCGATCACACCCGGCTCACTGGCATTTGGCATTGGGGTTTATCTCAGCTTGCATTGCATTATCGTGCAGGCCCACCCGCAACCTGATCCAGAGCGCAAAGAGGAACCGGTACAACTGGAAACGGTTGAAATTGAAGGCCGCGCCACCGATTTGATCGGCATCGCTTCGTCGGCATCGCAAGGCGTGGTCGGGCAGCCGGAATTCAAATACCGGCCTTTGTCGCGGGTCGGGGAATTGGTGGAAGTCGTGCCGGGCGCCTTGGCGACCCAGCACAGCGGTTCCGGCAAGGCGAACCAGTATTTCTTACGCGGCTTTAACCTCGACCACGGCACGGATTTTTCCGTCAACGTCGATGGCATCCCGATGAACATGCCCAGCCACGCACACGGGCAGGGCTATCTGGATTTGAACAGCGTCATCCCCGAATTGGTGGATAAAGTCGAATACGGCAAGGGCCCGTATTACGCCGAAGCGGGGGATTTTTCGGCGGCGGGTTATGCCAAAATGCACACCCTACATAAGCTATCCGAAGGTTTGCTCAAGTTTACGGGCGGTGAATTTGGCTATTACCGGGGCGTGTTGGCAAACTCGCTCAAACTGGGCGATGGCGATTTGTTGTTTGGTTCGGAAGTGAATTTCTATGATGGCGTTTGGCAGCAACCGGAAGCCACCAACAAATACAACGGCATGTTGCGCTACACCATCGACAAAGACAATTGGGGCCTGTCGGTCAACGGGAAGGCCTACCATAACACCTGGACGGCGACCAACCAGATACCGGAGCGGGCGATTGATGCGGGCATCATTGGTTTATATGGCACGGGCGATCCCAGTGACGGTGGCGTGACCAGCCGCTACAGCCTGTCCGGCAATTTTTGGAACCGCAACGCCCACGCCAAAAATGACCTGACCGTTTACGCGCTGTACAGTGATTTGGACTTGTACTCCAATTTCACGGGCTATATCGACACCGTCCATGGCGACCAAATCCAGCAAAAAGAACGCCGCGTCCAAGTCGGCGGTACGGGCGAACATACCCGTTATGACAATTTCTTCGGATTTGAGGCGGACAACACCCTCGGCATCCAGATTCGCCATGATGACATTAATGGTGTCGCCTTAAACCACACCCAAAAACGCCAGTTATTAAACACTGTGCGCCAAGATGACATCACCGAAACCAGTGTCGGCATCTACATCAAAAACGAAACCCATTGGCTGGAAAAATTCCGCTCCATTGCTGGCTTGCGTGGTGATTTTTTTAGCTTTGATGTCCATAGCCAAACGCTGGCGGCAAATTCCGGCAGCCAAGCTGCGTCCCTGGCTAGCCCCAAACTCAGCCTGGTTGCCGGGCCGTGGCAAGACACCGATTTTTTCATCAATCTGGGTTACGGCTACCATTCCAACGATGCGCGTGGCACGACGATAAAGATTGATCCGGCGACGGGCGAAGCGGCAAATTCGGTCACGCCCTTGGTGCGTTCACGCGGTGCGGAAGTTGGCGTACGTAGCCAAGCGGTGCAAGGCTTGAATTCGACGCTGGCGGTGTGGTGGCTGGAAAGCCAATCGGAATTGGTGTTTGTCGGCGATGGTGGCACGACCGAACCGTCCGGCAAATCCGAGCGTTACGGCGTTGAGTGGACTAATTATTATAAGCCGACCGATTGGCTGACCTTAGATGCTGATTTTGCCTTCACCGCCTCGCATTTTGTTGGCGTACCCGCATCGGGAAACCACATCCCCAATTCAGTAGGCCGCGTGATCAGCGTAGGTGCGGTGGTGGACACGCCATCGGGGCTTTTCGGCTCGCTCAGATTACGGCATTTTGGCGACGTGCCGCTGAACGAGACTGGCAGTGCTTGGGGTGGCGACACCAGCATCGTCAATTTCGGCACGGGCTATCAGCACAAAGCCTACAAGATTGAAGTGGATGTGTTCAATCTGTTCGGTTCGACCAATAACGACATCGCTTATTTTTACGGCTACCGTTTACAAGGCGAAGCGGCGGGGTCGAATGCCGACGGCAGCACCGATGGTATTATCAAACATCCGGTCGAACCACGCATGGTCAGGGTGACGGCTTCGATGAGTTTTTAATGGCGAGCTTTATAGCCTATCGCTCGCACGATAACAATGACCATATCAATCAAACCTACTGTCAGTTTATTTTACAATCCAGCCACTCCCTATTTTGAATGCCCCGAAGAGAATATGATTTTTAACGCAAAATTAAAAAGGCACATTTATTGCCTTTTAATATGGCTGGATAAAAACCAATTGAAATTGGAATTCCTGAAATATAAACGACTTAACCTACAATTTAAATAATTACATCGATATAAACAAAGGTCATTTTATGAAAAAAACAGTCATTGTATTCATTATAGCTTTAGCGAGCTTTTCAACTCATGCCGCTGAATTGGTCGTCAATGGTAATTTTGAAACTGGGAACTTTACAGGGTGGACAAAATCAGGCAATCCAAGTTTATCAGATGTCATTTCTAATACTACCACCTCAAACCATACCTTTCTTTGGCGTAGCGGGGCGACAGGTTCTTTAGCCTATATTAGCCAAAATTTAGCCACTACTGCAGGTGGGCGTTATGATTTATCTTTTGATGTGTTTAATAGTTCTACTTCAAATACTTCCATTTTCGAAGTCTATTTCAATAACATTCAAGTTTTTGGATTCACGGGTTTAGTTCAGAATTGGACGCACTATAGTTTTACAAGTTTACTGGCAACCAGTGGATCAACCGAATTGAAATTTGGAGCGCGTAACGACCCAAGCTTTACTCGTGTAGACAATATTAGCGTCTTAGAATCTTCCTCGCCTGTTCCAGAGCCAACAACTTACGCAATGATGCTGGTAGGTTTGGGATTATTAGGCTTTATGGGACATCGCCGTAAAGCATAATCTACTAAGGCAGGCCACAGGCTACTGCGTACTGAGTGCTTCGAAAAACGATAGGCAATAGAAGCGTTGTGGAAAGGGTAATAATCCGTTCCACATATCTCAACGCACCTCAAACAACGGCTTACTAGCGGCTTTATATTCCGGCTTAAGCAATTTTTCCCTGACCAACATATCCAATACCGTTTTACATTGTTCTTGATGCAAAGGCTGCCAAGCCTTGGTCAACGCATCAATCAATTCGGACATCAGCGTGTACAGCTTTGGGCGGGTTTGGCTGTTTAAATCCGGCACATCAGCGAATGTCCCCGCATGATTTTTTTGCCAATCATCGAACAATTGCCGTTGCACACTTTTCGACGCTTCAATTTGCGCCCGGAAAAATTGCTCTGACCAATCGGCAGGCAAGTCCTTAGCTGTGGCATCAGTTACTAATTTTTTAATAATCAATTGCTCACGCGCACTATCTTCAATATCGGCTTTCTGGTTCCATTTGTAGCGTGCCACATCTGCCGCCAAATCCAAACGCTTTGATAGCAATGACAACACTGTTTCAAAAGAGTCCACGCCATTGCAATACGCCTGTGCAGAAAATGCGGGACGGGCGGATAGTAGTGCAAGGACAAATAGGGGAAAAATGAATAAACGCATGTTGGATACCTTAAAAAATAATGATTAATTTTGCACTCGTTCCCAAGCTGCTGCTTGGGAATGCGGTATGGGAAGCTCTTGCTTCCTGTCACTCTCGAAGCTAGAGCTTCTGAAACTTGGGTTACCAAGCAGGAGCTTGGTAACCAGCGTTCAATCCCGTCCTAGTTCGAAGTTCTGCTTTTTATCCTCTCATCCTTTCGTGCTTTTAGTGTTTTTCGTGGATAAATGTGTCAAAACCGATCTTTCAATGCCCGTATCGCGGTAAATATCTCCAGCGAACTTTTCCCCAGCAAGCCTAGCGATTTTTGCAATTCCACGCTGTCGGTACGTAAAAACGGATTGGTCGCCAGTTCTTCTGCGATTGTCGATGGCACGGTCGGCTGTCCGTTTGCCCTGAGCTGGTTAACCCACGCCATTTTTTCCTGCAAAACCGGATTTTCTGGCTCTAAAGTCAAGGCAAAACGTCCGTTGCTTTGCGTGTATTCATGGGCGCAATAAATCTGTGTCGTGGCTGGCAAGGTTTGCAATTTTTGTAAAGATTGCCAAAGGTCTGCTATCGTCCCGTCAAACAAACGCCCACAACCCATGACAAATAAAGTGTCACCGCAAAACAGCGCGTTTTCACTGGCGAAATAGTAAACAATATGGCCGCTAGTGTGTCCGTGGGTCTCCAGCACTTTTGCACTATGGTTGCCTATCCTCACAATATCCTGGTCACTAACGCAACGGTCTATGCCGGGAATGCGGTGTTTGTCCGCTGCCGGTCCGATGATTTGGCAAGCGGTTTTGGCTTTCAATTCCAGATTGCCGCCGACATGGTCGCCATGGTGATGGGTGTTGAAGATGTAGCTTAACCGCCAGCCGCGTTTCGCCAGTTCATCTAGCACAGGCTGGGCCACGGCAGGGTCCACCACCGCGGTTTCCGTCGAAACGGGGTCATGGATGAGGTAAATATAGTTGTCGGTTAAGACCGGAATTTGGACGATGTTCAACATAACAGTATTCAGTTTGAATTATAAAATCAGCAGCTTGTAAGCTGGGATGAAGCGATGGCGTAATCCCTGTCGTGCTAAAGCCCCCGTTGCCCGCATCACCCGCCACGGCTACCCGCCCATCAGGGTGCGCCGCCGTCATTTATAACAGCGGTTCGGCCTCGCCGCTCAAAAACGCCGCCACATCTTGGTTTTGTACGCGCCGATAAATGTCTGCGACTGGCAGGGTCAAATCGATTGATTCAAAGGTGATGCCGTCGCCTAAAAAATAATGGTTGGGCAACCAGCCCTCACGTCTTCTCAACACCGTGACATCGGCAATGTCTTGTTCGATCAGGACATATTCCTGCACACTAGGGAGATTGATGTAAGTCATGAATTTTAGCGTCTCATCCTTTTTCCGGGTTGACCGGGACAAGACTTCGACAATCAGCACGGGCGTTTCGGTGTAATAAGGTTCGGACTCGTCAAACTGGCAATCGACCATCACATCCGGGTAAAAGAAATTGTCTTTGACACGCAGTTTCATATCCGAACCGAACGGTTCGCACGGGGAGTTTTCCAAATGGTCGCCAAATTTTCTATACACATTCCCCGTAATCCGTTCATGGTTGGCACTGACACCTGCCATGGCGTAGACATGGCCGTCGATCAGCTCATGTTTGGTTTGCCTGGCTAACTCTTCCCTTAAATAGTCTTCCACGCTGATGAATTCGCTAGGTTTTATTACGGCTGACATGATTTTTCTCCAAATAAGTTGAGGTGTTTTTGTGGCAACAAAACGTAGCTTGGGATAATCCGGGGCATTTTATCATGGCAACTCGTAGCTGGGATTACGCTATCGCTTCATCCCAGCCTACTAATGTTATACTTCAACGGTAAAATCCCTACATAAGCCGCTAGGCGATGGCTTTGAGCATACACTCTTTTAACCTTGGGTTAAGGCCATCACCCGGCAAAACTTCGGAACCTATCATCATTTATGGAATTTGACTTACTCAACACCGACGGCTACGCACGGCGCGGCAGGCTGACCTTTGCCCGTGGCGTAGTGGAAACGCCGATTTTCATGCCCGTCGGCACTTACGGCGCGGTAAAATCGTTAACGCCGGAAGACCTGACCAGTATCGGCGCACAAATCATCCTCGGCAACACCTTTCATCTGATGTTGCGCCCGACCACGGCGGTGATCCAAGCGCACGGCGATTTGCACGATTTTATGCGCTGGCAAAAACCCATCCTCACCGACTCCGGCGGCTTCCAAGTGTTCAGCCTTGGCGCGTTACGGAAAATCACCGAACAAGGCGTGACCTTCCAATCGCCCATCAACGGCAGCAAAATTTTCATGGGGCCGGAAGAATCCATGCAAGTGCAGCGCGAGTTAGGCTCGGACATCGTCATGATTTTTGACGAATGCACGCCCTACCCCGCCACCGTTGACCAAGCCGCCGATTCCATGCGTCTGTCCTTACGCTGGGCCGGGCGCAGCAAAGACGCGCATGGCGATAACCCCAACGCCTTGTTCGGCATCGTCCAAGGCGGCATGTACGAACACCTGCGCCAGGAATCCATCGCAGGTTTGGTCGATATTGGTTTTGATGGCTACGCGATTGGCGGCCTGTCCGTCGGCGAACCCAAAGATGAAATGATGGCGACCTTAGACGTGGTTCACACCAAAATGCCCGTCGACAAACCGCGTTATTTGATGGGTGTGGGTACACCGGAAGATTTGGTCGAAGCCGTATGCCGTGGCATCGACATGTTCGATTGCGTCATGCCCACCCGCAATGCCCGCAACGGGCATTTGTTCACCCGTTTTGGCGTGGTGAAAATCCGCAACGCCCAATACGAATTCGACAACCGCCCGCTAGATGAAGAATGCGGCTGTTACACCTGCCAAAATTATTCCCGCGCCTATTTGCGGCATTTGGACAAATGCCAGGAAATGCTCGGCTCGCGGCTCAATACTATCCACAATTTGTATTACTACTTAAGCCTGATGCAGGGCTTGCGGGATGCGATTGAGCGGCAGGCGTTGGAGGCGTTTGTTAAGGAATTTTACCGTCAACGGGAAGCGGAAAACCGGCCTGAATAGGGTTTATTGGAATGCTTGCCGGGTTTCCATTCTTTGCGCTTAGCCGCTTCCCCTATATCCAACAACAGCCTAAGTTGCCATCAATTCACCGTAAGCGCCTTAGTGACAGCATTATTGGTATATACCGTGTCTTTCTCGACCGATCCGGCCGTGGCGGAAACGCTGATGCCACCTTTAACGGACGGTGTCACATTGACTTAGATTGTCGCACTCAAACCGACACCAATCCCGCCCAACCGACACACCGTCACCATCCCTTTGACGCAACTGCCTTGTGACGGCACCACAGAATTAATGGTTAAGCTGGTTGGCAAGTTGATGATGGCATTGGGTTGGCTTGCGATTGCCGTGCCTTTGTTTGAAACCGTAAACTTATAAGCATAAGTTTGGCCTTGTAAGGCGTTCGTTGGCGCACTAACCGCTAAGGCGACATCGGCGGTTTTTTGTTTGTTTAACAAGGTGTCCCGTAAAAACACATCGGTGGCGGCAGAGTCGGTGTCATCCGTGGCCAGGTCTTTGGCGGCGCTTTCAAAACCGACAAAACGCCCGTCCGCAGAAAGCGATGGCCTTGCCTGTAGCAATTGCTTGTCACCTAGGCTTTGCTGTCCTTGGGGAGTGAGGTTAATCCGGGAAGTTTTGGCGGTCTTGCGGTCATGGATAAAGGTGTCCCAAGCTCCGTTGGTATCATTCAGCGCCAAATTGTCAGCTTGGGACATAAAACTGACAAACCGCCCGTCAGCGGAAATGACCGGATAGACCGAACTGCCTGTGGCGTTATTGGTGATTTTGCTCATTTTTTTGCCGACGCGGTCATAGACAAAAACATCGGCATTGAAATCATCGGTATCATTGGCGAGCAATTGGCTAGAGCCTGACAAAAACGCGATATAACGCCCGTCAGCGGAAATACTGGGGGTTTTGCTGCCACCACTAAATCCGGTGCTGCGGACGGCTTGGCTGATTTTGGCCGTCGTTTTGTTTTTGGTGTCGTGCAAGAACACATCTTCGGTGGTGTCGTCGCCCGCCACCAGATTATTCGAGCCAGAACTGAACACCACATACCGCCCATCGCCGGAAATGTCGACAAGGCCGCTGCTACCGACACCCGTCACCGCTTCTGTGCCTGCCGAAGACACGCTGGCGCGGGTGGTTTTGCCCGTTTTACGGTTGCGGACAAACACGTCGGCGTAATGGTTGCCGTCGTTGGCGACCAGATTGCTGGCCGCTGAAGTAAAAGCGACATATTGCCCGTCAGCGGAAATGGCGGAAAAATAACTCATGTCATTGGCAGAAGTGCCGTCAAAAGCCTTGCTAACCAGTTCGTTTTTTCCAGTTTGGATGTCTTGGACGAAAATATCCGCAGTAAAGCCATTGCCATCGTTGGCAACCAAATTATTCGCCGCTGAACGAAAGGCCATAAAGCGCCCATTAGCAGAAATGTCTGCCGTAAAAGATGCGCTGTTGCCCGCTGCGGTCAAGTTTTTCGTGGTTTTGGTAAAGCGATCATAAAGAAATATGTGTTGGATAAAATTGGCCGCCGCCGTTAGTGTCGTATAGCGGCCATCGGCGGAAAGCGATGGCCAGCCTGTGCTGGCGTAAGCATTCTGGTCCCCGGCCTTACTGCCAAGAGAAACGGTTTCGCCTACGGCATGGGCCATGCCCGAAAATGCCCAGGCGTTGGCAATGACCAAAGCACTGCCGAGGGAGGTTTTTAGCGGTTTGGATAGTGGTTTTTTCATGGATGCCCTCAATTATGAAGCTTTTTCTGGGATGGGTGTAAATAGGCCGATAACGGTTTGCTGGCGTCAAACAAGGTGGCTATTCTGCTTGGCTTCCATTGTCCAGTCAAACTAGCGCCATCCTGTTTAGAAAACGCCATATGCGCTATTAGGACTGATTTGATTGATGCAAATCAGCGTACTTAAGCAAGGCCACCGCCAATTCGTTGACCGCTAAGTTTTCCTGTACGGGCGGCGCTTTGTTTGCCCCCGGAGTCCGCCAGACGAAATATTCTGTCAACCCGTCGGGTTCGCCAAACTTTTGGTAGACTTTTTCCATGATCGGCACATGGTCGCCGTACCAGCATAACATCCCCTCGCGTCGGCTTGCCACTAGGCTATCTTTCAGTTTTCTTATCTTCAGGTCGGCATTTTGCAGATGCTGCAGGTAGACTGTCAAATCCTCACAGCCTTGTTCTGGTGGCTTGTGGTAACACTGTTCGTGGGCGTTGGGGCCGGGTTGTTCCAAATGCAGCGGCCCATGGTTTTCCATGGTGATAACAAATATAAACAAAGGTTGCCCGGCGGTTTCCAGCAACGCTTGGATCTTATCGGCAATGGCCAGGTCGCCGATGAATTGCCCGCTTTTTTGGCTGTCGTCAAAACCGCTAAGGTCGATGAATTCATCAAACCCCATGCGCGGGAAAACTTTGTCACGCTGGTAAAAACTGGCGTGGTAGGGGTGTATGCACAATGTCCGGTAGCCTGCTGCCTTAAGGTAGCCGACCAGATTGGGGATGCTGTGGTTTGCCAATAATCGGTAAGGGTTGAATTGATGAATGCCCATTTGCCCTGCCGTCAATCCGGCCAGAAAACCGCATTCGGTGCGGACCGTGTTGGCTCCCCAAGCGGGGACTTGCAGGCGCCCGTATTGGCAGGATTCGCTTAGGGCGGTATCGAATTGCTCCAAAACCGAGCGCCTGATATTGTCTGACAATCCACGCGGATCAAAAAATGACTCGCTTTGTACGACAACCATGTGCGGCAGGGATTCGGGAGCCCTGACGGGCGGGTTGAGGAAAGCGGTGTCTTGGGAATCCAATTGGCGGGTCAAGCGCTCCATACGCCAATAGCCATAAAAAAATGCCCATTGCCCTAATGCCATTAAATCCTCAGCAGGACGGCAAGAGATGGCGGGGCAGCGCCGTAAACCCCATCTGACCATTTGTTGGCCGGACAACACCAGCACAACCGGAACCAAAATAAAAACCGGGGGCGTCAGCGTGACAACCAACGAAGGCTCCAAAGCAATGCCTATGACAAATGCACCGATAAAACCTAGCGTCGCGGCAATGGTGCGGGCGACCCCAAAAAACGGCAGGTATAGCCTGGGGTGTTTGAGCGCATCAGTGAAGTATTCAAAATCTTGAAAGATGAACGGTTCGCGCAGGCTGTCAAATTTGGCTTGGTTGACCAGCACCAACAGCAATTGGAAGGCCAAGAGGTTGATGACCGCAAACCAAGGGCGTTGCAACAACACTAACAATAAGGCGAAACAGATGCCCCAAAGGCCGATGTGGATCAGCGCGGTTGACAGGGGACGTTGCCAGACGGGGATCGGTTTAGGTGAAAGCCAGTATTCCAACAGGAAAGACATTGCCACTCCCGCAATCAGCGGGGGCAAAATAGAAGTGATTATCATAGTTTGCTTACTAGGGTGGCCAAAAACCGGTGAGCGGCGGACTTACCGGTTTAGCCTTTGTAACCGATAAGCGCGAGAATCCGCTGGGAGAATTGTGCAGGCAAAACCGCGAGAAACCAAGTGCCAAAATTCAATGGGAACGGAAAGCTGATACGGGCTTGGTTTTTTGCCAAGCCTTGGGCAATCACCCTGGCGGCACGATCGGGTGCCCATAAAAACGGTTTGGGGCCGGGCATGGCGTTTGCCATATCGGACTGGATATAGCCGGGCATGACCACATTGATCTGGACGTTATCACGTTCCAGCCAACCACGCATCCCCTCGCCATAGGCTTTGATAGCGGCTTTACTGGCGCTGTAACTGGGCGTCACCGGCAAGCCATAATAGGCCGCCAAGGAACTGACCAAAGCAATCTGGCCGCTACGGCGTTGGCGCATAGCCGGCACTAAGGCATTGGCCAACGCCAGTGTGGATTTGACATTAAGGTCAAGCAAAGCCTCCATCTCCGGCCACTGCTCGCCCCGACGGCCACTGCCATGGTTAATGTTGATGCCCGCATTGGCTATCACCAAATCGGGCAGTTGTTTGATCGAAAGCTCCGCCAGCCATTGTTGCAAGCCAGCGATGTCGCGCAAATCCATGACTTGGGTGGAAACGCTTGCGCCAGCTTCGGTGCAAGCCCGCGCAATGCCGTCTAAAGCGGCGGCATTGCGCCCTTGCAGGATCAGGCAAATCCCAGGCTTGGCATAATGCCGTGCCAACGCGCCGCCAATCGCGCCGGTCGCGCCAGTGATCAGGATGGTTGTTGGCGCGGCCAGCATCATAGCAAAGCTTCGAGCGGCGATTTGTCGCCATCCAAAAAACGGTAGGCATTTTTAACGGCCAAATCAATGCCTTGTTTACAATACAAACTGCCGTTCACTTGCGTCGTGTAAATGACGGTGTTGCGGAAGCAACGGAACAGCTCCTGGTCAGGCTTTTCATTGTTTGTCCAAAAAGCGTCCAAACCACCTTGAAACGTCAGCCCTGGCAAGTTGTAAATCGGATTGTTCAGGGTGACGGTCGGGCAATCCAGCTCCAAGGCAAGGCCGCCAGCCGTGCTATTGACCGTCACCAACCCACGGGCATGGGCCACTAAGGTATTCAGGTGCCCCGATTGTAAAAACAGAATGCGCCCGGTTATGCCTAATTTTTCCGCTTGTTTCTCAATAATTTTACCGTAATTCAGCAACCCGGCATCCAGCGGGTGGGTTTTGATCACCAACCAGGAATGGGTAGGGGCATGCTTGGCAAATGAACGCGTGACCAGGTCAATGACTTCAACCATATTGGTAAAGGTCGAGTGGACTTGGATTTGCGAGTCGCTATTTAATTGCAGGGGGAACAGGTAATAGGGGATTTTTTTTCTGAGCAGGTGTTGGATGTTTTCATTGTCTTGCTTTTTGGTCAGATGATGCCGGACAAAGCGGTTGATATAACCCGCATATTCCAGCGGCACCGGATCCGGGGCATGGCCTTTATAATGCCTAAACAAAAACGGGTTGCTAAGGCCGGAAATATGGTAAACCACATCATGGGTGGCCCGAACCCTGAAAGGCGCATGAAACGTTTGGGTGTCATGCGGTGCCGGGACGTGCCGTGCGACATGCCTAAACCAATCCGGATCCTTGGGCAGCATCGAATATCCGTTGACACCTTCACGCTCAAGCGTCATCCAGTACGGGCGGAAATAGCCTTCTTCAAAGACATGGGTGCGGATGCCGTGCTTTTTGGCATATTGCTTGGCAGCAAGATGTATTGGCCGGCAATCGCCGAACAAGATTTGATCGGTAATGGAATATTTTAAGCGGACAGATTCCAGCACGTCCGGCAGATGGTCAAGTTCATTCCGAAATAACGTCGCCTTGCGCGGCGTCCAGTAAGCCAAGTCCCCGCCAGTAAAATTGATTTTATGGACCGAATGGCCTTGTGACCGAAGATAATCGCCCAGTTTTGCAAACAGTGGCGAACAAGGGCCTTGCAGAAAAAGAAATGAACGCTTGCCAGTATTGACGACGGTATTTCGATATACCTGGGCTTTAATGAAGATCATCTTGATATCTCCTCACAGTAAGCTTGAATGGTTTGGCCTATTTGCCCTTCAGTATGTTCGCAGGAAATAAAAAACCGCAACCGCGCACTTTTCTCAGGAACAGCAGGATATAAAATCGGTTGGACGTTAATACCTTTGTGGAATAAAGCTTCGGACATCCTTGCCGCGCTCAGTGAGCTACCCGTAATGGCGGCTATAATCGCCACGCCTTGGCTGTGCCCGGTATCAATGCCGGCAGCTTTGGCCTTGCTTAAAAAATAGGCCGATCGCGCTTGCAGGCGGCGCACCCGGTCCGGCTCCTGTTTAAGGATATTCAATGCGGCAAGCGCAGGGGCGGCGACTTGCGGCGGCATCCCGACACTGTATAAAAATCCGGGCGCCAAAAATTTAAGGTGTTCGACCAGTGCCGATTCGCCGGCGATAAAACCGCCGCATCCGGCCAAGGATTTACTGAGTGTCCCCATCCAAATATCAACATCTTTACCGTCAATATTGAAAAGCTCACGGATACCTAAACCGTTGTCGCCGAGGACGCCCAATGAATGCGCCTCATCAACCATCAGAAAAGCCCGGTATTTTTGCTTGATGGCGATGAACTCAGGCAAGTCCGGATAATCGCCATCCATGCTGTACAGCCCTTCCAGCACAATCAGCACGCGTTCATAATGCCGCCGTTGTTCGGCCAGCAGTTTGTCCAGCGCCGCAAAATCATTATGCGGAAACGACAAACGCTTGGCCCCCGATAATTGCGCCCCCACTAAACTGCTGTTATGGATCAGCTCATCATGCAAGATCAAATCATTGGCACCGAACAGATAGCCGATGGTGGTCACGTTCGTGGCGTGGCCGCTGACCATCACAACGGCATCATCAACACCATAAGTTTCCGCGATGGCCGCTTCCAATTGCCTATGTACCGGCCTTTCCCCTGACACCAACCGGCTGGCGGAAACGGACGTGCCGTATTGGTCTATGGCGTCTTTGGCGGCTTGGGAGACCCGCGCATCACCGGACAAACCCAGGTAATTATAACTGGCGTAGTTGATGTACTCTTGGCCGCCAATCCGGGTGGTCGCCCCGGCGATGCCTTCGTGCAGACGGAAGAACGGATTGCCCACGCCTAGCTGCGCACCACCTTTGTAAATAATCTGGATCTGTTTGTAACCGGCTTGCTGGTCGAAACGGCACCAAGCATCAGGAATATCGGCCCGTCTGGACAGCGGATTGAATCCAGATGCGGTTTGCCCCATATTTTTCAGCTTATGCTCGAGCGCTTGCTGAATGAGCTTGTCTTTAAGGTGTCCCGAAAGACTTTTACCGGTCATGGTTAAGTTATGATCCTGCTAGTATTTTGGTTTTCGAGTTCTTTAGTTAAGGCCATCATTTGTTCATCCGTGACCGCCGAGGCATGCCGCTTTGATAACTCCTGGATATTGGCCTGGGTGTCATTGCCATCACTGGCGTTATCCTGATCACCCCGCAAGTGGGCAATTAAGCGGTCAGCCAGCTTGCATAAAGTGGACGCTTCACTTAAAGCCATGACCGGAATCTGCACCCTAAACCGGGTTTCGATAGCAATCATCAGTTCCACGCCCATCAAGGAATCCAGCCCCATGTCATACATGGAATGGTTGGCGTCAATCTTGTCCTGGTTAACAAGCAATATCTGGCTGAGTTCTTCTTTTAACATTTCGACGAATGTCGCTTTCAGCTCGTCATCAGACAAGGCCTCCAGCAAGCGTTTGATTTCGGCGTCATTGTCATCGCCATGGTCATTACCGGGTGCGTGAATCGCCAATTCCCTAAATTTCGGTGACCGTGCACTGGGCAAGAATCCGCTTAGATTACGCCAGTCAAACGCCATAACCGCCACTGTCGGGCTATCGGCCTGCAAAATGGTATCGAGATGCGCCAACGCAACCTTGGAAGACAAGGCCGCCCCTCCCAACCGGTTTTGCAAAGCCTCCTTGATTTTTTCATTGCGGGCCAGATATCCGACATCGTCTATCGCCCCCCAGCCTATGCAATTTGCCGGCAGCCCCTGTTGCCTGCGGTACGCCGCCAACGCTTCCAACCATAAATTGGCCGCCACATAATTGCCTTGCCCAGGGTTGCCGAACAGCGTCGTCACCGACGAATACAGCACAAAAAAATCCAGTTCCTCATCAACGGTCAATTCATGCAAATTCATCGCACCTTGCATTTTCGGCTCCAGCACCCGCCGCAATTGCGGCTCCCTCAGGTTCCGTGCAAGGCTGTCATCAATCACCGCCGCAGCATGGATAATGCCTTTTAATGGCGGCATTTTACTCGCGCAAGCTGCCAGCAAGGCTGACAGCGCGGTTTTATCTGTCACGTCAACCGCAGCGGCATGGACATTAACGCCTTGGGCAGCAAACTCGGCCAGCGCCGCTTTGGCATCAGGCGACACGGCACCGGAACGGCTGATTAGAATAAGGTGCTTCGCGCCCCTTTTCACCAACCATTGGGCAGATCTTAAACCGAAACCACTTAAACCACCTGTGACAAAATAACATTTGTCACTAGAAAAATTTACAGCCGGAAATTCCTGGGGTTTTGCTTCCGCTGGTTTGGCTTGGATGCCATGATCATAAGTCACGACTATCTTGCCAATCTGTTTGGCTTGCTGCATATAGCGGAAGGCATCAACCGCCTGGTTCGCATCGAACGTGGTGTAAGGCAATGGATGCAATACGCCGCTATGGAACAACTGCATCATTTCGGTAAAGAGCTTTTGCGTCAGTTCAGGACGCTCTTGCATGAGTTGGTCGGCGTCAATGCCAAAATAACTGATATTGTTGCGGAAAGGGCGCAACCCGATATGGGTGTTTTCATAAAAATCACGTTTGCCCAGTTCCAAAAAACGCCCGAATGGCTTTAGCACTTGGAAATTTCGGTTGATGGCTTCGCCAGCCAACGAATTCAGCACCACATCAACGCCACGCCCATCGGTTTTGGCGAGAATTTCTTCAGCGAAGCGCAAGGACCTTGAATCATGGATATGCCCGACACCGAGCAAACGCAAAAAATCACGCTTCTCTTCGGAACCAACGGTGGCATAAATTTCCGCCCCTAACCATTGCGCAATTTGGATGGCGGCAATGCCGACACCGCCCGCCGCGCCATGGATCAGCACTTTTTCACCTGCCTGCAAACGCGCCTGATGATGCAGGGCGTAATACACCGTGAAAAAAGTGCTGGGGATGGTCGCAGCGGCCGCATACCCCATAGTTTCCGGGATTTTCGTGAGCGCATTGGTTTTGGTCAGGACGCGGTTGCTAAAACTCGCGGGGCCTAAGCCAACCACCTTGTCCCCTGCTTTGAACTTAGTGACTTGCGCCCCCGTGCGGGTCACCAAACCGGCAAATTCCAAGCCCAAGGTCGGCCCGACAAACCCGCTCTCAACCGCTTCATCCGATAACAAACCCAGGGTGTACATGACATCACGGAAGTTAAGCCCCGTGGCTTTGACTTCGACTTCAATCTCGTCAGCCGCCGGGGCCAGCGCCGGCACAGCCTGCCATTGCAAATTGCGCAACTGTCCTGGCAATTTAAAGGATAGCCGCAAGGTGGGGTCAGCCGCCCCCTCGCTTGGCGCCAACGCAGCCGCCGCCTTGCCGACCGCCAAGGTGTCCCAACTGCGCAATCTGGCGGCGAACCGCTTGCCGTCTTGGTTCAAGGCCACCTCCTGCTCGGCATCGCCATGCAAAAACTCGGCGATGACGGCATCCAACAAGGCCGGCGTGTCGCCGTTGATGTCCAACAACTGCACGCGCTGGCTGCTTTCATTCATCAAACAGCGGCCAAAACCCCACAAGGCGGCATCATGGGCGATGGCATCCGGTTTTAATGAACCCGAAAAAGCGGCGGGTTGGTCACAAGCGAACAGGGAAGCCACATGGGAAGTCACTAGCCAAACCGTCGCAGCCGTGCCGCCACTTTCACACTCCCGGATGATATTGGTTGCCAACCAACAACGGCTTGCCTGGACTTGCGCATCATCTTGACCGAAACCCGACAAATGGACAACGTGGTGATGGCCGTTGACAGGCAAAGGGCCCTCGGGCCTGGCGATGTCAACTTTTTGACCGTGCCCGCGCAATTGTCCGGCAAGTTTCCCTGCAAGATCCTGCTCCGCCCCGGAAGCACTGGCGAGCAATAGCCAATGCTGGCTATCGCCGGAATGCTTAAGCCCCGTTTCCGCGCTTAGCGCGGTCAGACAATACGTGCCCGAATAGCAACCCGGCATAAATTCGAAGGTATTGACCCCGTTAAAGCCCAAGGTTTGCAATTGGCTGACGACCATAGGGGCGGACAATTGCGGTGACAATTGCCCCGCTTCGGCGTTTAACCACCAATCCGGCGAAATGCCCAGGACCGCGTCTATCCAAGGTGCCGGCTGTTGCCCAATAACCCACACCGGGCTTCCAGGCAACAGCAGGCCGGACAATTGGCTTAGCAAATGTTGCACTTCTTGGGTATTGCCGGAGTTCAAATGAACGATGGCGAAATTAGCCGGGGTTTCCAGTGCTTGCCGGTTCGCTTCAGCATCATCCCCCAAGCGGATACTGCGCAACAACGGGAAATGCTCGCGCAGGCCATTGGCGACCGTAAACGCATGGCCGCACAAACTGGCAAAACAATAATCCGCCTGGTTGAAATCCAATCGCGGGCACAACAACGGCGCGAATTGGGGGGCATAAGCACCGATTTCCAAAATCCGCAGCCGCTGGCCCGATGGCAAACCGCCCATGGTTTCGGTGTACTGTTTCAACAAGGCGTCCGCCAGTATTTTTTTACTGGTGTGCTCAAAAATATGGCTACTGATGGCCGCATAGAGTGACGGGCCGACGCCAAGCCCATCAGCTTGGGCTTCACCGCATAACAGGCTGTTGAGTTGCATGCCGACACGGCCCGCCAGTTGCGCCAGATAAAAGTAGTCAGGGTATTCCTGCACTAACGTATTCCAAATGGCCGTAGCGGGGATGTCCAGCTGCAAGGCGTCGCGCCCAAATTGCCAGCCGACGCCTTCGTTAAAGGTCACTATTTGGTTATCCGTGGCAATGGCCAATAGCGTACGCAACAGCCCAAGCGACTGGGGATGCTCACGGCAATGGCCGGCAAACCATGCCTCGCTTAACAGGCCTTGCGCATCGGCATATTTCCCCAACGCTTCGGCGATAAATTGTTGGCAGAGGCTATCGAGCAAAGGCTCCACTTCGGTGCTGTAACGGCTGGCCGCCATCGCCGCGACGGCGGCGGCAATACCGCCACTGAAATTATCCGAAGGCGTTGATAACGGCGCATCCGTAGCCAAAAGCGGCGCCGCGGTCAAATGATAATCCAGATAATGCAGAGGCTGCGCCTGGGCTTTATGCAACCGGATGGCGCGGAACCGCACATCCTTAACAACAGCTATTGCCAACCCTTGGGCATCAAAGAGGACGAATTCGGCTTTTAACGAATGCGGCCCGCGATGCAGCAAAACCGCCCGTGCCGACACGGGGACGGCTTTGTTGCCACGCACAAACAACCTGCCGATTTTGACAGGCACAAAGGCAATGCCTTCATGTTGGTGCAGTTCGTCTTTAAGGATTTGGAAAACCAATTGGAACGCACAATCCAACAGGGACGGATGTAGGTAATAACGGTCAAATTCCACCTGTACGGATTCAGGCACCACAAAAACACCCAACGCGCTATCGCCTTCTACCCAACCGTATTGGATGGCCTGGAACGCGGCCCCGTATTCCAAACCGACACTACCAGTCAATTGCGCATGGCCGCTTTGGTCAAAATCGGGAAGGCGTGCAGGCAATTCCGGCGCGGCAACCGCAAGCTGGCAACCTGTCGCCTCGCCTAAAACCCGCCCCAAACTGTGTTGCAACCATTCCGATGACTTGCCCAATTCGCGGCTTTGTAAATAAAAACGCCCGTCGGCGGCATCCAACGTAAAGCGGATAACTTTGCTATGGTCGTGGCTAAGGATCAGTGGCGAGCGGATTTCCAGGTCTTCGATTTCAATGAACTCACTGGCGTGCGTTTGGTGTGCCGCCGCTAGCGCCAATTCGGCAAAACCTGCACCAGGGAACACCACGGCCCCGCCAACATTGTGGTCGGCTAGAAAAGGCTGCAACTGGGTATCCAATTGGTTTTCCCAAGTTAAGGCGTGCTGCTTTAAGGCATAGCCCAACAAAGGATGATGCTTAGTGCGGTATAGCAAACCTTGTGATTCGGACGTGACCGGATGCCAAAGCTTTTCCCGTTGCCAAGGATAATTCGGCAAGCGGCTAAACTGCCCGGCTACCGGAAACCATCGTTTGACAGCAAAATCCGCACCCGAGATAAGCAATTGCGCCGCGCTATTTAAGAGTTGTGCGGCGGAGCCGTTATTACGGGTAAGGGTCGGTATGACGATACCCTGGTGATTGCCTGCTTTTAAAGCATCATTCAAATAGGTTTGCAGGACGGTATGCGCCCCGACTTCAACCAACACATTAGTCCCGCTGCCCAACAAGGCATTGGCCGCACTGGAAAACTGCACGGGCTCACGGATATTATGCCACCAGTATTCCGCATCCAACTTAACCTTAGCCAACAGTTGCCCGGTAACCGTTGAATAAAAGGGGATAGGCGGTTTTTTGACCTCAAGCCGCGCCAAATCTTCCCGCACCCCGGCTTCGATAACGTCCATCGCCGGGCTGTGGAAGGCATAATCCAAATCCAAGCGTTTGAAAAAAGTGTTGTTGGCGGCTAACTGGCCTTCTATCCGTGACAGCTGGCCAACATCCCCTGCGATGGTCACGCCACGGTGGCTATTGCTGCCCGCCAAATACACTTTAGCCAGGCCACTGTCAGCAAGAAGCTTGCCCATATCACCGGCATTAAGCCCGACGGCGGTCATGCCGCCTGAACCTTGGGTTGTGCCTTGATGATGGCTACGGTAGTAAATGACCTTGACGGCGGCGGCTAGCGACAATGCGCCACAAGCCCAAGCGGCGGCGACTTCGCCGACACTATGGCCGATGACAGCGGTCGCTTGGAAGCCAAGTTCGCGCAACACTTCGGTGACGCCCACTTGCAAGGCAAACAAGGCGGGCTGGGCAATTTCCGTGCGCCGATAACGCCCGTCGCCATTGCGCCCCGCCAGTTCGTCAAGCAAAGAAAAATCCGCATAGCCCTGAAACAATGCGTCAACTTCGGTGACCGCGCGACAAAAAACTGGCGATTCCTCAAGCAGTTGCTTACCCATGCCTTGCCACTGGCAACCGTTGCCTGAATACACAAAGGCCAAACCTTGGGCTTTCGGCAAATGCAAACCGGTATAGGCCTGTGGCGTTAATGGCTGGGTTTTATCGGGCGGCGTTTGCTGTTTGGCGAATTGCCCCAACTGCCCGGCGGCATGGGCAAGCCCGTCACCAAAAACCACAAGGCCATGGGCATGACGCTCCCGCTTAAAAAACGCGCTGTAGGCCAAGTCATAAAAAGGCAGGCCCGGATTTGCGGCCATAAAATCCGCCAATTCTTGCGCCGCCTGTTGTAATGCGGGCTGGTCTTTGGCCGACAAAACCAATGGCACGCTTCCGCAAGGGGCGGGTTGTTTAGGCGGTTTTTGCAGCTTCCTAGCCGGGGGCGTTTGCAGGATGACATGGGCGTTGGCACCGCCAAAACCGAAGGAGTTGATACCGATGACCAACTCCCCTTGCGCTTTTAAGGGGCGCGTCTCAGTGACCACCTGGACGTTCCAATCGGCAAACTTAATATTGGGGTTCGGATTTTTGACACCAATTGTTGCCGGAATTGCGCGGTGCTTCAGGCAATTTAACGCTTTTGCCAAACCTGCGACACCTGAAGCCGATTCCAAATGCCCCAAGTTACTTTTCACCGACCCGATCAACAAAGGCCGGTCGCGTTTTTGTCCCAACGCCAAGCCGATAGCGTGGGTTTCAATCGGGTCGCCGACGGAGGTACCCGTACCATGCGCTTCAAAATAATCGATATTGTTAGGCCCTATCCCCGCCTGTTCATACACCGCCGACATCAAAGCCGCTTGTGCTTGGGGGTTGGGGATGGTCAAACCCGATTTATGACCATCGGTATTGACCGCACTACCCGCAATCACGGCAAGGATCGGGTCACCATCAGCCACCGCCTGATCATAGTTTTTCAATAAAAACAGGCCGCCGCCCTCTGAACGGACATAGCCATCACCCGACTCGTCAAAGACATGGCAACGCCCTGTCTTTGACAACATGGTCGCCTTTGAAAACGAGATAAAACCGTAAGGATGCAGATGCAAATTGATGCCGCCCGCCAATGCCTGGCTTATTTCACCGGAACGTATGGCTTGGCACGCCTGATGGAACGCCACCAACGACGAGGAGCAGGCCGTATCCATGGAAATGCTCGGCCCATGCAAATCAAAAACATAAGAAATTCTATTGGAGGCAATACTGGAAATGATGCCCGTCGCCGCCGCCGCTTCGATGGCTCCCAGATCATCCGCCAAACGGTAGGCATAATCGACATTGGAAATGCCGACATACACGCCACAATCACTGCCCCGCAGAGAACTGGGTGCAATACCGGCGTTTTCGATGGTCTCCCAAGCCAATTCCAACAGCACCCGTTGCTGGGGATCAATCAAAGTTGCTTCACGCGGAGATATGCCAAAAAAAGCGGCGTCAAAACCGGACACGTCGCCAATGCTGCCGGCGGCGAAACTGTAGCTGGTGCCCGGATGGCGTTTGTCAGGATGGAGAAAGGTATCTTGAGACCAGCGTGTTGGATCGACACAGGTGACTAAATCTTTTTTGGCTAGCAGATCGCCCCAAAATCGTTGGGTATCTGTGCCAGGAAACCGCACAGAATAAGCTATCAATGCAACACGGTTATTCATCCTAAAGAATCTGTCCTTTCGCTAAAGTGGGTAAATGAATATAGCGGAGCTGATGGCTAAAAAAATCAGCCAGGCTATCGGTGTTGTAGGTTGGCGCTATCGAAAATGGCCGCAGGGCTTTTGCGGGGACTCCCGATGCAAGTGAATTCAAAAACTTAAACACACTATATAGGGGTTTTTTTTTCATAACAAGGTAACTATGCACCATAAAAAACCTAAAAAAAACCTTGACAAATAATTTTCAGATTTACGGAGTTGATTTTAAATTGGCACAGATACGGCGATGCCCGTTGAAGCTTTATGGGTTAAAAGAATTGGCGTGGTTTGTTGTGTAATGTCATTTGGCTTGCAATAACGATACCAAATCTTTTATTTTAGTAAGCGGCGATGCGCAGTTTACTGTGTTACCCGCTATCGGCCGATAGCGTGAACTAAAAGTGGCAGCGGAAAAGCAGGTTTCCTTAAACGCAGAGCGAGGTATTGCGCATGATATTAATCGCAGCTAGGGCTTTGATTTTGAAAATACTTATTTAGGTGTTATTAAAAACGGCGGATCTGTTTTGGAATTTGTCATGCCTGACTCATCCAAGAGCGTATTTATAAGCTATTTTTGTGGCTTAAGCAACGGGTCAATCTGGGACATTAGTTCGTCCCTAGTCACTTCGCCGGGTTTTCGAAAGACAATTTGCCCTTCCCGGTTAACAATCACGGTGAACGGCACGGCATCCATGCTATCGCCGAATTCACGCGCCAATTCAACGCCCGTGGCATTGTCGACCAGTACCGGGTAATTGATTGCCATATCTTCCTGATAGTTTTTCACGGCTTTTTCTTCATCAATCGCTATGCCGATAAACACCACCCCTTGGTTTGCCAATTCTGCCTGCAAGGCCACAAATTCTGGGATTTCCTTGCGGCAGGGCGGGCACCAAGTGGCCCAGAAATTGATGATGCGGATTTTGCCCTGCCATTCTGAACTGTGGTGCCATTTGCCTTCCGGATCCGGCAATTTAAACGCGGGCATCTGGACAGGATCGGACATTTTTGACGATACCCGGTAATTATTGGCCAGTATGCCGCAGGCCAGGGCGAATAAGGCAGTGAGTAAATAAAGCCCGATTTTGTTCATAGCTTGATACGTTCCAGTGTTTTGATAAAAGTTTCCGCGTCTTGATAACCGACGACCCGTTGTTGGGCCTGTTCCTGACGGTCGGCGCCGAAAAACAAAATGGCGGGCGGCCCGATAAGCTTATATTTGGCCAGCAACGCTTGGTCATCGGTGTTGTTGGCGGTGACATCCGCCTGCAGCAAGACAAAACGCGCCAAAGACTGTTTAACCCGCGCGTCGGTAAAGGTGTAAGCCTCCATCTCTTTACAGGAAATGCACCAATCGGCATAAAAATCCAGCATCACGGGCTGATGGTTGGCGGCCGCCGCCGCAACTTTCGCGTCCAGCTCAGCGAGCGAGGCCACTCTTGTAAACTTAAGCCCCGCTTCCGCCACCGGGGCGCTGCCGGCAAAACCTTGCAAAGGCTTTAAAGGGTTGCTATTGCCCATGCCCACGCCAACTAGCAATAGCACGCCATAAGCCAGCATCATTAAGCCTAGGCCTTTCCATAATTTACGCCAGCCCGAACAATGCGGCGGCAACGGCTCCAGGGCATTGAGATACACCGAAGGCAAAACCAACAACATCGCCCACAACGCCATACTGATTTCTGCGGGTAAGATGCGGCCCAGCATCCACACGGCCACCGCCAACATAATCACGCCGAACACCACTTTGGTGGTGTTCAGCCAATCCCCCGCCCTCGGCAACAAATGCCGCGCCGACGCGCCTAGCACCAACAAAGGCACGCCCATACCCAACCCCATAAAAAACAAGGCCGCGCCGCCTAGCAAAGCGTCACCGGTCTGGCTGATAAAGATTAACGCCCCCGCCAACGGTGCGGCGACACAGGGGCCGACAATCAAAGACGACAATGCGCCCATAATCGCCGCGCCCCATAGCGAGCCGTCGCGGTGACGTTCGCTGGAATTGTGCAGCTGCACTTGAAATGACTTAGGCAATTCCAAATGGTAAAAACCGAACATCGACAAGGACAACACGACAAAAATCGCGCTGAACAAGACAATGATCCAAGGTTGCTGGAAAGTGGCTTGCAGGTTATGCCCAAAGAGCGCGGCGAGCACACCAAACACCATGTACATCGCCGCCGAGGCCAGCACGTAACTGAGCGATAACAGGAACGCCCGCAAAGTGCTGATGCGGTGGCCATGACCGACGATGATCCCCGATAAAATCGGGATCATCGGAAAAATGCATGGCGTGAAGGCCAACAATAGGCCAAAACCGAAAAAGCTCAGCAAGGTCATAAACGCACTATCTTTGTGCAAGGATTGCACTATGGCGTCCTGCTCCGACAAAACGGGTGCAGTTTGGGCATTGGCCGATGGGGCGCTTAACGGGGAAGCGGCCGGCAAATCCAGGGAGGCCAATTTGCTCATAGGCGGATAACAAACGCCACGGTCAGCACAGCCTTGGTATTTGGCTTCCAAGGTGACCGTTTGCGCGGCGGTGTTGGTGCGCACCAAGGGCAAGTCAAAAGCCAATTCATTATGGAAAATTTCAACTTGGCCAAACGCCTCATCGTGCTTGGGGGTGCCGTTAGGGATGGTGTACGCACCTAACTGGATGCCGTCCGCTTGGGTTAAAGTAAGCTGGAATTTTTCCCGGTAGAGGTAATATCCATCAGAGATTTTCCAGTTAACCCGCAACGTGTTGGCGTCTTTGACCGAGGCGAAAAAACCGAACGCCTGGTTGGGCGGCAACAACTCGTCGGGGGCCTGAATAAACCCCGAAAAACGTTTGGCCAATTGCGCCAAAGGGTTGGCCTTGGCTTCGGCGGCGGCATTGACCAACTTGATGTCCAAGGTCTGTTTTTGTGGCGGATAACAGACACCACGGTCGGCACAAGCCTGATACTGCACGAACAGCTTCATCGTCTCGGCATGGGCGGGATTTTTTATCGGCACCCGCACCTGCAACTTATTGTGGTAATGCACCACATCCCCCAAAAATTCATCATGCTTGATGATGCCGTCCGGGGCGCTAATATCGCCTAACTGGATATTGTCGGTTTTGGCTTGCACACGCATATTGTTGCGGTAAACGGAATAACCCTCAGCAATTTCCCAACTTACTTGCAATTGCCCGGCGCTCAAGGCTTGCGCACTAAGTTTGAAAGCTTGTGCCGGAGGTAACAGCCCGTCGTCAATGGCAAAAGTGGCTTGGCCGAATAGCCCCAGCCAGCAAAAAATTATTATTTTTAAGAAAGACATGTGGTGATCCAATCCAAATATTCAGGCAAACCGCGTTCAATCGGTAGCGCGATGATTTCAGGGAGTTCGTAAGGGTGATGTTTGAAGAGCGTGGTTTCAATCGCCGCGTAATTGTCCTGGCTGGTCTTGATCATCAGCAGACACTCCGTCACCGACTCGATTTCATCCTCCCAGCTGTACACAGAGCTGATCCCTGCAATAATGTTCACACAGGCCGCCAATTTTTTACTGACCAATAAATGCGCAAGTTTTTTGGCCGTGGCCTTATCAGGGCAGGTGCATAGAATCAATTGGAAGCTTGAAGGCATGGCGGTGGCTCACTAAAAACTTGAGGACAGATATTATCCTAGAAATTAACGGTAATTACCCTTATATTGTCGGGATAAATTAATAAGGCCAACAGCATGATAAAGGGCGCCCAAATGAAAATAATCCAAATACTGTTCCTGGTGGTGCTGATTGTACCGTTTATTGAAATTTACTTGTTGATACAAGTCGGCGGCATCATCGGCGCGTTCCCGACAATTATCTTGGTCGTGCTAACGGCCTTGCTTGGCGCGGGATTGTTAAGGCAACAGGGGCTGGCGACGTTCCAACGCTTTCAGGCGAGCTTGGCGCAGGGCGAAGTGCCCGCGTATGAAATGATCGAAGGGCCGATTATCCTGCTCGGAGGCGTGCTGCTGTTAACGCCTGGTTTTTTGACCGACATGCTTGGGATCGCCTGTTTGATCCCGTCCTTGCGTAGACGGATCGCCCAATATGTGCTGGAAAACCATCTGATCCAGGCTGTAGGTGGGTTCAGCCAAAGCAAGCCTGACGGACGCGATGTGCTGGAAGGTGAGTTCCATAAAGAAGAGTGATGGCTGTAAAAAACTACTTCCCTGTAGTCAATTTACAAGGGGATTAGCTGCTTGCTGAGCTATCGTCGGGAGCTGCTGTGGTCGTTTCGCCAGCTGCGGTGCAGGTGTTTTTGTTCATACCTGCATAAGCCGGACAAAAACCCGTAAAACCCGTGGCAACCAAAATCAGGCCAACCAGCAATAAAGCGATTTCAGCCGTAAACACAGACACAACGATTAATGCTGCGCCACCATACAAACGGTATTTTTTCTCTTTTTCACCGACATTGTGTTCGAATTTGAGCGCACGTTTAAAATCAAAACTCATCTTAAAATCCTCTCTCTATGTAGTTGTTATTATCTATTGACAGCAATAGGTTATGGCCCGCAAGGGCGGCAACAAATATACACAGCTCCCAAAATTCTGCAAGCGATATAATTTTCTATGGATGTAACTGCAATAATAGACCCTCTGAATGACGCGCAACGACGGGCCGTCACCGCCGATTCAGGGGCCATGCTGGTGTTGGCGGGTGCCGGCAGCGGCAAAACCCGTGTGCTGGTGCACCGTATGGCCTGGCAAATCGTCGCCGGACGGCACGCACCGCACAGCCTGCTCGCCGTGACGTTCACCAACAAAGCCGCCCGCGAAATGCGCAGCCGTATCGAAACTTTGCTGGACATGTCGGCGCACAGCTTATGGATAGGCACCTTCCACGGTTTGGCGCACCGCCTGTTACGCCGCCACACGGCCGAGGCACGCTTGCCGGACAGCTTCCAAGTCATGGATTCGGCTGACCAGTTGCGCGTCATCAAACGGATATTGGTGTCACTGGGTTACGATGAGGCCAAATGGCCCGCCAAACAAATACAGTGGCATATCAACGCGCAAAAAGACGAAGGCATACGTGCCCGCCATACCGCCGATGTCGGCGATGTCTACCAGCGCACGATGCTACAAATTTACCTCGCTTATGAACAACTGTGCGACCGCTCCGGCCTAGTCGATTTTGCCGAATTGCTGCTCCGCGCCCATGAATTGCTGCGCGACAATCCCGGCGTGTTGGCGCATTACCGCCAGCGTTTCCAGCATGTGCATGTCGATGAGTTCCAAGACACCAACAGCATCCAATACGCGTGGTTGCGGCTGTTGACGCAGGACGCCAACAACTTGTTCGTGGTCGGCGACGATGACCAATCCATTTACGGCTGGCGCGGCGCGAAAATCGAAAACATCTACCGCTTCCAGAAAGATAATCCGGGCCACCAAGTCATCAAGCTCGAACAAAATTACCGCTCAAGCGGCAACATCCTCGCCGCCGCCAACAAAATCATCGCCAACAACAGCGGGCGCATGGGCAAGGAATTGTGGACCGAATCCGGCACGGGCGAGCCGATTTTGCTGTACGTCGCCTTCAACGAACAGGATGAGGCCTATTTTGTCGTCGAACGCATCCGCGCCTGGGTCAACGACGGCGGGATGCGCAGTGACGTGGCTATTTTGTACCGCTCCAACGCCCAATCACGGCAATTTGAAGAACGCCTGATGCAAGCCGGGATGCCTTATCGAGTCTACGGTGGCTTGCGCTTTTTTGACCGCGCCGAAATCAAGACCGCCCTCGCCTATTTGCGCCTGCTGGCCAACCACCATGACGACGCCTCGTTCGAGCGCGTCATCAATACGCCAACGCGCGGCATCGGTGCAAAATCCCTGGATGACATCCGCAACCTTGCCCGCGGGCAAACCACATCGCTCTGGTCGGCCGCGATTTTATTGCTGCAAAGCGGACAACTGTCGGCCCGCGCCGCCAACGCCTTGAACGGTTTCCTGTTACTCATCAAAAAGCTGGGCGACGACACGGCGGATTCCACCCTGCATGAAAAAGTCAAAACCGTCATTGAAAGCAGCGGCCTGAAAGGTTTTTACGAAAAGGACAAGGACAAAGGTGACGAGAAAGTCGAAAACTTGGAGGAGTTGGTCAACGCCGCCCGCCATTTTGAAACCGCCAACCTGCCGGATGACGAGGATAATTTCACCGAATTGGATAGGTTTTTATCCCATGCCGCGCTGGAATCCGGCGACATGCAGGCGGAAGAATTTGAAGACTGTGTGCAACTGATGACCCTACATTCCGCCAAAGGCCTGGAATTTAAGCTGGTGTTTTTGGTGGGCTTGGAAGAAGGGCTGTTCCCGTCGCAACAATCCGTGGACGACATCGCCCGGCTCGAAGAAGAACGCCGCCTCTGCTACGTCGGCATCACCCGCGCCATGCGCCAGCTTTACATCACTTACAGCGAATCACGGCAATTGTACGGGCGCGAAAGTTACCCCAGGCCATCGCGTTTCTTGCGCGAAATACCTGCCGACACCATCCAGGAAGTGCGGCAACGGGCACAAGTGCAACGTCCGGTCGCCCACATCAATGTCGCCGCCAAACCCGCGGTGTTGACCGAAGGCCATAGTTTCAAGGCCGGAGAAAAAGTCAAACACGAAAAATTTGGTATCGGCACGATCTTGCAAACCGAAGGCGAAGGCGCGAAGGAGCGGGTACAAATCAAATTCCCCGAAGGCCCTAAATGGCTGATGCTGGCATTTGCCAAATTGGAAAAGGTTTGATTTTAGTGTCCACGAAAGATACGAAAAGCACGAAAAAAGCGAGTAGCCCGTATACAGCGATAGCGAAATACGGGGTTCGGAACCGCACAATACCCAATTCCGAAAACCCCGTGCCGGAACAGCACGGTTAAATACGGCATATCGTTGCCGAAAAAACCCGTATTCCGTTTCACTCCATACGGGCTACTTGCTGGGGCATCAACAACCCAGTAAGCCAGGCAAATCCCTGATGGAATCTATAACCACATCCGGCCTGACCGCGGACGACCCGGCATAGGCCTGCCGATACTTGCCGGTTTTCACCAAAACCCCTTTTAGGCCCGCCCGCTGCCCTCCGCCCACGTCCACATCAATATCATCGCCTATGATGGCGGCTTCATGGGCTTGCAGCCCCATATCATCCAAAGCGATTTGGAAAAAATCAGCGGAAGGTTTGCCGATAATCATGGCGGTGGAGCCGCTGGCATATTCCAGGCCAGCAATGAACCCGCCAATATCCATTTGCAGGCCATGCTCCGTTTGCCAGAACCGATTTTTATGGATGGCGATCAATTTTGCGCCCCGCATCAGGCAATTGAAAACTTCGTTCAACAAGGGATAAGACCACGCATCGCCAATGTCGCCGACGACGATGTAGTTTGCTTCGGTGTCCGACTGGCGGAAACGCTTAAAGTCTTGCTTCACATCCTCAGCCAACAGCAAACGGCACACTGGATTTTGCTGGCGTTTCAAATAAAGCAACGTGGCTTGGGGGGCGCTGATGATTTCATCGCGGGCTATAGGAAACCCCAAAGCCAGCATTTTTTGCTGTAAGGATGCCAACGATAAGGTGCTGGTGTTGGTGACAAAACGGCACGGCAAGCCACTGGCATGAATTCTCCGTACGGCCTCAACCGCACCATCGACGGCGGAGGGGCCAACGTAGAGCACGCCATCCAAATCGAACAGCATGCCTTTGATAGTGGATGATAGGATGCTCATTTGCCTCACCTCCAAAACTAAACTGGGCTAAACAGTTACTTCAAACGGTCGTTTTTTGCTTTTTACATTCCGCCGTAGGGTGCGTCACGCATGCTGTCACATTGATTTTATGATAATTTTTTCCGGCCGGATAGGGCATGTCGCCGCCGCCAGGCTTGTTGTATTCAAAGATCGCGGAGGCATTGAAACGTCAGGGATGGGGGCACAAAATCCCGTCCCGCTCAAGGCTTTCTTGCCAGAAATCCGGTGAGCCCCTGTGGCAAGGCTAGCGGGCCATAGCAAGCTAATGTCCGCACGCAAAAACCGATTCCCTGCAATGACGCCACGACCTCTACCGGGTCGACCAGCTGGAGCTGATGCGTTTCAAAATCGCGGCGATAAAGCTCCCCGAGCTTCCGGAAGGTCGTTATGCGCCGCGTCAGTAAGCGGTGGGGGCGGTCGGTTTCTGCTTCCATCAGCACGGCCCAATCGGAGCCTTCGGTAAATGTCCGCTGTGGACTGTCAGAAGGGGCGCGGGCAGGCCCGGCCATATCGAAGACCAGCAATCCGCCTGGGGCAAGCGCCGCATAAATCCGGCGAAATGCCCTGGCCCGGACGGCAGTGCAATTTGCCTCATCGAAAGCGTAGTTGAGAACCTCCCCGATAGCCGTCACGGCAACGCAAGGGGGGATGTCTTCTGTCACAAAGGAACCGATGCGGAATACCGCTTCGGGAACCCGGTTGCGGGCCATCTCGACGAGTGGCGTGGAAAGGTCGATTCCGACAACTTCATAGCCGGCGTCATGAAGCAAGCGTGCCATAATCCCACTGCCACACCCCAGGTCGACCACAATTCCGCCCTGAATTCCGGCACGTTGCAATTCCTCGATAAGCATGGGGGCAGCGCGCTCCGCCAAGTGGCCAAAGCCTGCATCGTGGATATAGGCCAAGTCGTCCCGGTAACTGTATTGCATATATTTCTCCCGACTATGGTGCCATCAAGGCAAGGCGGCCAGTTGCCTGGCGACCCCCTCACAAATCCCGGCGTGCGGAATTACCGCAGCGGGCTTTTCAACGTTGTCCGCTTCGCACACAGCATATCGGTACTTAGAAATCATGATATATACGGGGGGTAGATAAATTAAAGCCGTTGATCAGGGCAATAAACCCTGTCCAGTTGTAGCGGCGTCTCTGGCTACGCCAGTTATGTCCTGTAGGTAGCCTTCAGCTTCCGGTTCAATTTGGCAAATAACGCTGGCTTACGCAAGCCCCGATTTTCTCGGCACCATGCCTTGAAATTGGCTAGAGCCGCCCGATATTTCTTGACGCCAACCCGCCGTTTCAGCACGGTCTTGCCAAATTGGGTAAATAGCAAAAGGACGGAAATATGACCGTCCAGGCTTATAGTTTTGCCTGCCAAGAACCCGAACCAAGATATAAGGTATACTTAAGCGGTCTTAGTTGCGGCCCTTTAGTTGAGCCGAATTTTTAAAAAAATACCATAAAATCAATGGAAAAGCGACGGGCATTGCCCTAGAAAGCAGGGTGTGCCCTACCAAACTTTTTCATGTTTTTCGTGGATAAAACTGACCAAACATTTTTTAGCAGAATAAAAATGAACAAACAACCCATCCTGTTAGGCGTAAACATCGACCATGTCGCCACGCTGCGGCAAGCCCGCGGCACCCGTTACCCCGACCCCGTACAAGCGGCTCTGGTTGCCGAACAAGCGGGCGCTGACGGCATCACCGCGCATCTGCGCGAAGACCGCCGCCATATCCAAGACCGCGACATTTTTTTGCTTAAAGACATACTGCACACGCGCCTGAACTTGGAAATGGCGGTGACCGATGAAATGCTCGCCATCGCCAGCCAAGTCAAACCTTACGCTTGTTGCTTAGTGCCGGAAAAACGCACCGAACTGACCACCGAAGGCGGTTTGGATGTCGCGGGCAACCTGCCCCGCCTGCAACAAGCTTGCGCCAAACTGGCCGGGGCCGGGATTGAAGTGTCGCTGTTCATCGACCCGGATTTTGCGCAAATTGACGCCGCTGTGGCCGCCGCGGCGCCCGTCATCGAATTGCACACAGGCGGCTATGCCGATGCGCCCACAGCTGCATCACAAGCCGAAGAGTGGGCACGCATCAAAGCCGCCGCGCACTATGCGCACAGCGCCGGATTGCAAGTGAACGCCGGGCATGGCTTAAATTTCCATAATGTCGAGGCCATTTGCGCAATACCACAAATTGTCGAGCTGAACATAGGGCATTCGATTATCGCCCAAGCGGTGTTTTCAGGCTTGGCGCAAACGGTCAGGGATTTGAAGCAAGTGATGAGGCAAGCTAGGGAGGGGATTTAGCGGACGGGGTGCTTGTACATGGAGCCCAAAAACAGGTTTTGGGCCCCGCGTATCTAGTGGCGCAACCAGCAAAGCATTAAGGCTATGTTGATTAGCTTAATTGATAGCCCTACCTTTCAAATGGACGAGCGTTTCAGGCTCGCTTTCATCATTGCTTTTAACAACCAAACTGGTTTCAATAATTCCAACATTTTTGGGTTCAAAATTAACCTCGACCACTTTAGATTGGTTAGGCGCAATCACAAATGGGCTTGGAGATGAGACGACAAATGCTGAATTATTAGATGCAATTGAGTTGACCGCCAATTCCTTGTCACCCACATTCATAATTGATATTTTCTTCGTAACCGTTGCATTAATGGCTGTCCGTGGAAAAAATACCTCGGACGGAGTGAAAATGTCGGGCAAACCCAGTTTGAAAGCGGTGAGTTTGCCATCCCCGCTGGCGACATACAGCCCGCTTTCACCTAAAGCCAGCTGTCCGGACGCAGCGTAAGACCAAACGTTTTGGTGGGTCTTAATGTCTATGGCATAAACCTTGTTTGCAGTGGCGAAGAATACATGCGATTTGGTGGCCACTAGATTGTTGATAACACTGTCTTTGACCGTGTTTTTCCACGCCCATAAGGTTTTACCCGTCACTTGGTCGAGGGCGACTAATGAACCTTGTGTCGTGCCTGCGTAAACCACATTATTAGCTAAAGCAGGTTGTCCTGTGTAATCTTCATTAAAATTATAGGTTTTTTGCCAAGCAATTTTTTTAGTGTCTGTTTTAAATTTGCTTAACAAGCCGCCGTCAACAACGAACACATCGTTCAAACCACCTAGCATTGGCACTTCAGCCTGCTCGCCAGAATTAATTATGCTGAACCCTAATTTGCCAGTTAATCGGTCTACTGCATAAAGCGATCCTATATACGAATAAGCCCATTTTTCGTCAACAGCAGGAGTCCAACGATCCACTTGTGGCAAACCAGCATAAAACCAATTTTCATGGTCTTTAGTACCATCAAACGAATACATTCCGCCATAAGCGCCGCCGTTTACATACACGTTGTTTTTATAAATCGTTGGGGATAAATAGGTTTCCCATTGCGCCCCATGTAGGGATTGAAAAAGGATATTGCCACTTTTTGCATCATAAGCACGTAGATAAGTATCGCCACCATTATTGACTGTTTGCAAATAAACCTTACCGCTGTCATAACTGGGTGGATTCACAGAAAAAATACCGGAAAAACTTTTACCCCATGCCAAATTGCCATTTTTTTTAATGGCATAAAGATGTTGGTTACCAAAATAACCAGGAACGGAAACATAGATTTGGTTTTGTGCTACGGTAACGGGGCTTAATGCGCTCGAACCCACACTTTTTTTCCAACGGAAAGCAATATCACTGGGATTTATCGTCACGGGCACATAGCCCGTATGCGATGGGTTTGCTTGGTTCATCGCCCATCGGTCACTTGCAATAACTGAACCGCCCCAGAAAGCACAACCCAGCACCATCATCTTACTAACCGCAATAGCTAATTTTCTTTTCATTATCCTCTATCCTGTTGATTCAATAAGTTAATAACGCCATTCAGTAAACCAGTTGTCCCAGTAACCTCACTTGCAACCTTCAATGAAACTGCCAGCTATAATGAAACCCCACTTACCGGCCTCGATTATATCGGCGGCAAAATCTGTTATCCATTAATAATATGTGGCTTTTTTCACTAAAAGGCAGCCAAATAACGCAAAACCAACAGCAAAGCTAAATGGTAAACAGTTGGTGCATGAGCAAAAGTACCTTACTTAACATCAGGCCTGGCTGTTCAAATAATCCTCATAATTGCCGTTAAAATCGACAATGCCGTTCGGAGTCAATTCGATAATGCGCGTTGCTAATGAAGACACAAACTCACGGTCATGGCTGACAAAAATTAACGTGCCGGGATAATTTTCCAACGCCGTGTTCAAGGATTCAATCGACTCCATATCCAAATGGTTTGTCGGCTCGTCCATCACCATGATGTTGTTTTTTTGCAGGATCAGTTTGCCGAACAGCATCCGGCCTTGTTCGCCACCTGACAGCACTTTGACGGATTTGTTAATGTCATCGCTGGAAAATAACAGCCGCCCCAAGGTGCCGCGTATCGTTTGGTCATCATCCGATTCCTTGCGCCACTGCCCCATCCATTCGATCAGGCTCAAATCTTCGGCAAAATCATCGGCGTGGTCTTGCGCGAAATAACCGACTTCGGAATTTTCCGACCATTTGACAATACCTTTATCTGGTGTCAAGTCGCCAACTAAGGTTTTCAGTAACGTGGATTTACCAATACCGTTAGGGCCGATCACCGCCACCCGCTCACCGACGGCAATCATCAGGTTAAGGTTTTGGAACAGTGGTTCAGCGCCGTAGCCTTTACTCAATCCTTCGACTTCCAACGCCAAACGGTGCAGCTTTTTGGTTTGGTCAAAACGGATGAAGGGGTTGACACGGCTGGACGGTTTCACTTCATCCAGTTTGATTTTGTCCAATTGTTTGGCACGGGATGTGGCTTGCTTGGCCTTGGAAGCGTTCGCGGAGAAACGGCTAACGAAAGTCTGCAATTCGGCGATCTGGGCTTTTTTCTTGGCGTTGCCCGCCAACAAACGTTCGCGCACTTCGGTGACAGCGACCATGTAATCATCATAATTGCCTGGATACACGCGCAATTCGCCGTAATCCATATCCGCCATGTGCGTACAAACGCTGTTCAAAAAGTGTCGGTCATGCGAGATGATGACCATGGTGCAATTACGCTCGTTGAGGATGTTTTCCAGCCAGCGGATGGTGTTGATGTCCAAGTTGTTGGTCGGCTCGTCCAGCAGCATGATGTCAGGATTGGCGAACAAGGCTTGCGCCAGCAATACGCGCAGTTTCCAGCCCGGCGCGACTGCGCTCATCGGGCCTTGATGTTGTTCGACCGGAATATCCAAACCTAGCAAGATTTCCCCGGCACGGGCTTCGGCGGTGTAGCCGCCAAATTCGGCAAACACCGACTCCAGTTCGGCGGCGTGCATGTAATCGTCTTCGGTGGCTTCCAGATTGGCGTAAATGGCATCGCGTTCGGACATGGCCGCCCACATTTCGGCATGGCCCATCAGCACCACATCCAGTACGCGGAAGTTTTCATAGGCAAATTGATCCTGACGCAAATTGCCCAGCCGCTCATTCGGCGTGATGCTGACATTGCCAGCCGACGGCTCCAAATCGCCGCTGAGGATTTTCATAAACGTGGATTTGCCGCAGCCGTTCGCGCCAATCAGACCGTAACGGTTGCCGTCGCCGAATTTGACAGAGACGTTTTCAAACAAGGGCTTTGCCCCAAATTGCATGGTGATGTTAGCTGTAGAAATCAAGAGTGTGTTCCGAAGATGAGTTAAGGGGGTTTAATAAATAACGTATTTTAGCGGTATTGTAGGCATTGCGGCTTCATCGGGCCTGCGTCCGATGGCTGTCATGGGAATAAAAACAGCGGATTTCAATGTCGCACAAAAAACCCTCACCCATATCGGGTGAGGGTTCTGTTAAGCTACTTGCCAACAACACGCGGCAAGCAAGCAGGACAATATGGCTAGGGCGATTTAGGACAAACAACAGCGGCATATAACACGCTGTCTATCCTAATTTTGGCGGCATTACCCAATTGGGGGTTGGTGCTTGCCCCCAAAAAAGTCAGCACCTTATTTTTTATATGGGCAACTTTTCTGGGATCATCTTTTACCTTAATATCCAATGGGGTATTAAAGGGGATGGCGTCTAATCTTATTTGATCAGCGGTATTTTGGGCAACCAATTTATCGGTAATGGCAAAAACAATTTTGTCAGAATGATAAGCCGTTGCCGGGATGGCCGCCCCCGTGGCCGAGGTGGGGCAAGTGGTTATGGCGGCCACACCGGTGTTATCAACAGCCGGTACGGCAACGGCCACTGTGCTGGCAAACACCAGGGATGTGCAGAGCAGCGCGGAATACAAGTAAAAGTTTTTCATGGTGCATCCTCAAGCTATTAGAGGGTAGCCAAGCTTCGCAAGGTTGGATCAGAGTCCCATTTGCCAGCCCATTGCCTAATAAAAAGGCTTTAAAAACTACATTCCATCATTCAAGGAGGCTAGCGTACTAATAGGAATCCGGCAAGCGGCAGGGGGAAAGCAACTAAAACTTATCATCATTCCCCTAAGTTTAAACCCAGAAATTTTAAGCTACCGATAGTGTAATTGACATGCTTGCGTTTTGATCTTGAGGATTCTTCAGCTTATTGTCAATAACTATTCTTGTGAAATGTGAGTGCGTAGGCAATCCAAGACCCTAACCATTAGGCTATACATTTAAAAGCGCCGCATCACGCAATTTCAACACACTTATCCCACCAGATGCCTGTGCGTATCCGCATGAAGCAGGCAAAGGCCCGCTCCCTGAATTAATCAAGATTGAATTCAACATAATCCAACGCTTGGAGAAAAATGTTTAAGCTCGCATCTTTCGTGGCAGTGGCGATAAGGTTTTGCCGATTTAAAAATGGCTGGCTGAGTTGGTCATAATTTCGGCATTTTTTCGCAACGCGGATGTGTTTGGGATCGACGACTGTTTTTAACACCGCAAAACAATCATGGATCGTGTTTTGTTCGCCATGATGAGCAACTAGCCAACATTCCAAGGAATGCACACAAATGGCGAAAATGATTTTTGGGGCGTGAGTTTCATAAAACCCGTTAGCGCCACTGTTGATGCTAGCAATTAGTTTGGTTTGGATATTGGCGATCAAGGCATCGGTAGCCAGTTCATTCCCGTTCTGGTCACGATGCGGCACGGGAATTTCCCCTGCGATGTCACTATCAATCTGCAAAATCAAATACTCTGCGTTAAGCACATCATCCCGAAACCGTGTGGAAGCCAAATATTTAAAGAGCATCCGCCAACCACCTTCACCGTGTTTTTGGTCGGTTTCATCAAATACTGGCTGTAACGGTTTGATTTCATCGCCAAGGTCTGGATTGTCAAAATAACCGCACAAAATGTTTTCAATGACAATCTGATCCGTAGACCCTTCACATGCCAAGCCAAACAGCATAAGCCTAAAACCCTTTCGGCAAGCCGCCTAAATAGCCGCGTAAAAAGGCTTCTGACAAGCGCAATTCTTCATCGGTTGATGAACGAGGTTTGTCTTTTAATTCAATACGTTTAACCCGCGTATGGCCTTCTTTATTGCGTTTCAACACCAATAAACGCTGTTCATCGTCACCTAAATCAATACCGTCCAAAATGGCGGGATTGTGGGTGGTGACAAAGACTTGCTTGTCATATTTTTTCGCCAACCGTACCAATTCTTTAATCAGTTTGGTACACAGTTTAGGGTTGAGCGCGACATCAATATTATCAATCGCGAAGATTTTCGGGGTGTCGTCGGAAACCATTAAAGCAATGTAAAACAACACAAACAAAAAGCCTTCATTAGCACTGCGTTGGTCAAAAGCGGTGCTTAAAAAGCGGTCGGTGATGGTGACTTTGTCTTCATATGAAGAAAAATCTTTAGGAATATGCAGGCCGTCGAACCAATCGAACAATTCCAAACAAGTGACAATTTCTTCCAATTGTTCGGGTGATTTGCTTTGGATGACTTTTAACAGTTTCAACAAACCTTCGCCGTTGATGCCTAATGGTTCGATTTGGCCTTCTTTGCTGAAATTTCTTAGGGCGGAGTTTTCGGGGGCGTAAATTAGGAAGTTTTTTAGTTTGTTTTCGATATTTGTAAGCTTATCAATACGATCAATAAGTTGTTCTAAATCGTATTTATCATTTATTTGCTTAGCTTTAATTGCGAAATATGCTAAAGCGCCTAAGCCGAACAAAATCTTTGAAAGCAATTTTGTACCATTATCACTTATTCCTTCGATTTTATTGTAATGTTCAGTTGCCGTTGTAATTTCAGTGGAGGTTAATCCTAGCTTTTGTACGTCTTCTCTAGTCATCAACTCTTCTAAGATTTTATAAAGACCAGTAGGTAATCTAATCCACTCTGAGTAAGGTTGATTATCGTTAATAAGTGAATATGTTGCAATTTCATTCAAATCGTTAAAATTTAATTCGATATTTATTGATTCACTCAAATTCTTTTTACTAAAAGCCGCCCGCATCAATTCCGGCTCGGTAACTCGAATCCCTCTTGATGCTAAGAAGTTATTATCCAATTTATCCGCCGCCGCTGCCGCCGCCAAAGCAATCGCTTCCAACACATTACTTTTCCCGCAACCATTTTCGCCAATCAAGACATTAAAGCGCCCAACATCAAGCGTTAGCTCGTGCAAGGATTTGTAATTGTTGATTTGCAGGGTGCGGATCATGATTTAAGTATTAGTCGGCTATTTTTGAACACATCGGCACTTGAAATGGGTGTTATTTCACCTGATTTGAGTTGCTGTAAGCGCGATTTTGCAAGCTCTGCCCATTTGTCTGGCTCAGGGGTATTTAAGCTTCGGAGCAATGAATCAAGCACCATCGCCCGTTTTTCAATGGGCAAGGCAACCGCTTCTGCTATCAGGTCTTTAGTTTTCATGATTGCTCCATCATCAGCAAATAAGCATCGCCAATATTTGCTTCCAATTCCGCTAGGGTTTCGCCTTGGCTAAATACGCCCGGAACTTCCTTCAATTTGCCGACGTACCAACCGTCATCTTGCCAATATTCCAAAGTAAATGCGTGTTTCATTGGTTTGCCTCATTATCGTTAGTCGCCTTAAAACTTAAGCTTTCAACTTCGCCATCAACATTTTATTAACCTCCGCCGGATTCGCCTTGCCTTGCATGGCTTTCATCACTTGTCCGACAAAAAAGCCAAAGACTTTGTCATTACCGCCACGGTATTGCTCAACTTGCTTGCCGTTGGCGGCGATGATTTGGTCGATGACGGCTTCAATTGCTCCGGTGTCGGTAATTTGCTTCAAGCCTTTGGCTTCGATGATGCTGTCGGCGGTGGAATTTGGTGTTTGCCAGAGTTCTTCAAACACTTGCTTGGCGATTTTGCCGGAAATGGTGTCGTCGCTGATTCGCGCCAGCAAACCTGCCAATTGGCTGGCACTGACTGGGGAATCGGTGATTTCCAAATCGGCTTTGTTGAGTGCGGCGGACAATTCGCCTGTCACCCAGTTGGCGCACAATTTGGCTTCGCATTTAGACTCCACGACCACGCTTTCAAAATAATCCGCCAGCGGGCGTGATGAGGTCAAAATCGTCGCACTTTCATTATCCAGCTGGTATTGGTCTTTGAAGCGTTGTTTTTTGGCTTCGGGCAATTCCGGCAAGGTGGTTTTGACTTGCACCTTAAAGTCTTCGGTAATGACTACAGGCAACAAATCGGGGTCGGGGAAGTAGCGGTAATCGTTGGCTTCTTCCTTGCTGCGCATGGAGCGGGTTTCGTCTTTGTTGGCATCGTACAAACGGGTTTCCTGCACGACTTTGCCGCCGTTTTCGATCAGTTCGATTTGCCGCTCGACTTCATGGTTAATGGCTTTTTCCACAAACTTGAAGGAGTTGATGTTTTTGATTTCGGCGCGAGTGCCGAATTCGGCTTGCCCAAGCGGGCGCACGGAGACGTTGGCATCACAGCGGAACGATCCTTCCTGCATATTGCCGTCACAAATCCCCAAATAGCGCACCAATTCGTGCAGCTTGCGCATATAGGCCACGGCTTCTTTCGCCGAGCGCATGTCCGGTTCGGAAACGATTTCCAGCAACGGCGTGCCCGCACGGTTCAAGTCAATGCCGCTCATGCCGTGGAAACTTTCGTGCAAGGATTTGCCCGCGTCTTCTTCCAAATGCGCACGGGTGATGCCGATGCGTTTGGTTTCGCCATCGACTTCGATGTCCAAATGCCCATTACCGACGATAGGCAAATCCATTTGGCTGATTTGGTAGCCTTTAGGCAAGTCGGGGTAAAAATAATTTTTCCGCGCAAACACCGAGCGCGGTGCGATGTGTGCGTCTATCGCCAAGCCAAACATCACGGCTTTTTCCACGGCAGCCTCGTTCAGCACGGGCAACACGCCAGGCAGGCCCAAATCGACCGCGCAGGCTTGGGTGTTGGGTTCGGCGCCATACGCGGTGGATGCGCCGGAAAAGATTTTAGATTGGGTGGACAATTGGGTGTGGATTTCCAAACCAATGACGGTTTCCCAAGTGGTGCTCATAAGTTTTCCTTCATGTTTAAGTGGGTGCTAATCGGCAAACACATCCGCCAAATCAATGGACAATTCGGGGAATAGGTACGGTGTCGCCATGTCATCTCCAGCATACATGGCATGTAATTGATAATGTTCGGTTTCTGTATTTAAGACAAATTGGTAGACGGCTTGTTCGTAAGGGTAAACCAGCCAATATTCAAGCACGCCATTTTCTTGGTACAAATCGTATTTCAGGCGCATTTCCTTTTTGCTGTTGCCTGGCGAGAGGATTTCGATAATCCAGTCCGGTGCGCCGCTACAGCCTTGCGTGGTCAGCTTTTCCGGGTCACAAATCACGCATAAATCCGGCTGCACAACGCTGAAAATTTCGCGGTCAGCCAGTTTGGATTTGCGGTTGTCATACAGACTGACATCGAACGGGGCATCAAAAATTTGGCAAGGTTTTTTGCGAAAGTAATTGCCAAGTTCTATGAGCAGGTTTCGGGAAATTCGTTGATGCTTCACATTGGGCGCGGGCGCCATCAGCATGATTTTGCCGCGTATCAGTTCCACGGTTTCTTCCAGCCGCCACGTCAGATAATCGGCGTAGCTGTAAGTGGCGTTCAAATCCAATTGGGACAAGTCGGTGATGGTTGTCATAACATGTCAATCCTTAAGTATTCGGAGATTGTTTTGGCGCAGCAAGATTTTTGCATTATAAGCCAAATCAATAGCTAATAGGCCTAATAGCGCATTTCGATTGAATTTGGGTGTGGCGCATCACAATGACAACCCGACCCGCCGTCTGGCATCCAAACAATTGCCGCTGCCTAAGGTGAAATCGTGGCAGGTGCTAGGGCGGTCTGGGTAAATCAAGCAAGCATACGTTTCGTGGGCTGTGTGGCCGCCGGACAGGGCGGCGCAGCGTGAACCTGTACGCTTAAGTTTGCGGCGGTTCCCGTCGATGACCACTAGGTCGGGGTGGGATTGATGGATGGCTTCATCATCGCCGACTTCAACGGCATCGTAAGCTTCGCGGCAACACGCGCCACAGGTGAGGCAATCGAGTTCGGCGGCGGGTTCCCAGCGTTGGCAAGCCGGGGCATGGGCAGGTAAAGGCATGTCCGGCGCGTGCTGGCAATAGTGCTGGGGGATTTCTGTAAAACGCCAAGCGCAATCGTCACAACCGTAGCCTGGAAAATAACTGGCAACGGGTGCATGGCCAGCCGGATGCAACGGGGGCAGTGGTACGGTATCAGCCCATAGGGATGGTAATAGCGTAGGGTCTAGGTCGTCGGCGATTTGGCGCGGAATAACGGCGGCAATGGCTGCGCTTGCCGCCAGGGCGTGGTGCAGCGGTTGCCAGCGTGGCAAGGAAGCCCGCCATGCGCCGATACGGGCGGCGATGCAACTGCGCTCGCGCCGCCCGCCCGCTTCTTGAGGCGCGGCGAACGGGTCTTCCGGCAGGGTTTGCCAAAAGCTGACGCGAAAATCAGTGGTCGGGGCAAAAAAATCCCGTAAGCCCACGCCACCCGCCAGATAAGCTTGCAAGCGCAAACAGGCATGTTCGCGCCACGGGTTGTTGCCAATGGCATAACTTAAACCCCAGTCTTCGCGGGTTTCGCCCACGTCGCCTTCGATCAGCGCGTGGCAAAGCTCGTGGAAAACCATTTGCGCGAGCGAGTCGTCCGGGTCGAACAGGCTGTCGTCAGCTATCAACAGCGTGCCGCGCCCGTCGCTGGATGCGTACGCTTCGGTGGTGCGCCGGACACGGAAACCCATTTGTCCGGCACACGCCAACCACGCCCGTGCTAAGGGGTCTTGGTAGCGGCGTGTGGGGATGCGGAGGCTGTCGGTCATGATACGGTCATCCTGATCTTGCCGCGTACTTGGTGGGATTTGCTGCAATAACGCGGGTCACTCCGCAAACACGTCCGCCAAATCAATCTGCAAATCGGGAAACAAATAAGGCACAGCCAACCCGTCTTGTGCGTACATACCATGCAATTGGTATTTTTGGCCCTGCTCATTTAAGACAAATTGGTAGACTGACTGCTCGTAGGGGTAAACCAGCCAATATTCGGTCACGCCGTTTTCTTCGTACAAATCGAATTTGATACGGGCATCGCGTTTGGAGTTGTTGGGCGACAGGATTTCAATCACCCAGTCCGGTGCGCCGCTACAACCTTGCTCGGTGAGCTTGTCAGGATCGCAGATCACGCATAAGTCCGGTTGGATGACCGTGAATATTTCGCGGTCGGCAAGTTTGGATTTACGGCTGTCGAAGAGGCTGACATCAAACGGGGCATAAAATAACCGGCAGGGCTTTTTATGAAAATAATTAAACAACGCCCCACCCAAATTGGTGATGATGCTTTGATGCTTAAGATTTGGTGCTGGCGCCATCAACATGATCTTACCGCGTATCAGCTCGACGGTTTCTTCCAGTTGCCATGTCAAATAATCGGCGTAACTGTAAGTGCCATCCATGTCTAACTGCGAAAGCTCGGTGATCTGCGCCATAACGGTTACCTCAGAGTGCGGGGGTTTGTTGATGCCAATCCGTGACTTGTTGGTATTGGTGGGCGATGTTCAGCAAACGGTCTTCGGTGAAATGGTTGCCGATGATTTGCAAGCCCACGGGCATACCGCCACTAAACCCGGCGGGGACGGACATGGCGGGTACACCCGCCAGATTGATGGCGATGGTGTAAATGTCCGCCAAGTACATGGCGATAGGGTCGTCCATTTTCGCACCGATGCCAAACGCCGTGGTGGGTGTGACCGGGCTCATGATGACATCCACTTGCGCCAAGGCTTGTTGGAAATCTTGGCTAATCAGGCGGCGGACTTTTTGTGCTTTCAGATAATACGCGTCGTAATACCCGGCCGATAAGGCGTAAGTGCCCATCAGGATACGGCGTTTGACTTCTTTGCCAAAGCCTTCGCCGCGCGAGCGGGTGTACAAATCAGTCAAATCCACTGGACTTTCACAACGGTAGCCAAAACGCACGCCGTCATAGCGTGACAAATTCGCTGAGCTTTCGGCGCAGGCGATGACGTAATACGCCGGAATCGCCATATTTAAGTTGGGCATGGAAATGTCGGCAACCTCCGCGCCCAGCTTGCGGTATTCGCTGATTGCGGTTTCCAACACGGCGGCGACACCGCTATCCAAACCTTCGCCAAAAAATTCTTTAGGCAAGCCGATTTTCAGGCCAGCCAAGGGTTGATTTAAGGCGGCGGGATAATCCGGTACGGGCAAATCGGCGCTGGTGGAATCTTTTGCATCAAAACCCGCCATGGTCTGCAACAGTATCGCTGCATCTTCGGCACTGCGGGTCATCGGGCCGCCTTGGTCTAGGCTAGAGGCGTAGGCGATCATGCCGTAACGGGAGACGCGCCCGTACGTCGGTTTCAAGCCGGTGATGCCACAGAATGCCGCGGGCTGGCGGATGGAACCGCCCGTGTCCGTGCCTGTCGCCGCCACGGCCAAACCTGCCGCGACTGCCGCCGCCGAACCGCCGGACGAGCCGCCCGGTACGGTTTGCGTGTCCCACGGATTGCGTGCAGGGCCGTAAAAACTGGTCTCGTTGGATGAACCCATCGCAAACTCGTCCATATTGAGCTTGCCAAGCATGACCGCCCCCGCGTGGTTGAATTTCTCCACCACCGTGGCGTTGTAAGGCGCGATGAAATTATCGAGCATTTTCGACCCGCAACTGGTTTTGACGCCTAGGGTGCAGAAAATGTCTTTTTGGGCTATCGGAATGCCTGCCAATAAACTGGCGTCACCAGAAGCTATCCGTTGGTCAGCGGCTTGGGCGGCTTGTAAGGCCAGCCCTTCGGTAACGGTAATGAAGGCGTTTAAGGATTCGTGTTGCCTGATCCGTTGCAAAAAATGTTGCGTCAGCTCAACGCTGGAAAACTCGCCGGAGCGCAGGCCTTGCGCCAATTGGTTTATGGTCTTGGTGTGCATGATCCTTCCCTTATTCGATAACTTTCGGCACCAGATACAGGCCGTCTTCCACCTGCGGCGCAATCGCCTGGAAATGCCCGCGCTGGTCGGCCTCGGTCACCACATCCTTACGAAGGCGTTGCACTTGGTCTAAAGGGTGCGCCATCGGCTCCACACCCGCCGTGTCAAGGCCGCCCATCCGGGTCATCAAATCCAGCATCCCGGATAAATCTTTGGCATAAGAATCAATATCCTGTTTGTCAATTCCCAACCGCGCCAAGTGCGCGATTTTGTTTACATCATCCGCCGTCAACGACATTATTTGCTCCGTAAAAACTAACTATTTAAATATGATACTTTATATCTTGCTCAAATACCTGCTTGATTGATACAGTAGTAACAATTTATTCCCTTAAAGAACAGGTACAAATGCTCAAACGAATTCGCGGCCTTTTTTCTAACGATTTGTCTATTGATTTAGGAACCGCCAATACCTTGATATACATTCCGGGGCAAGGGATTGTCCTGAACGAACCCTCAGTGGTCGCCATTAAAGAAGACAAAATCCGTGGTTCTAAAACCATCGCGGCGGTTGGTATGGACGCCAAGCGCATGTTGGGACGTACTCCGGGTAACATTACCGCCATCCGGCCCTTAAAAGACGGGGTGATCGCCGACTTTGCCGTCACCGAACGCATGTTGCGTTTTTTCATAGAAAAAGTCCATAAAAGCAAATTGCTGCGCCCCAGCCCGCGTATCCTGATTTGTGTGCCTTGCGGCTCAACGCAAGTCGAACGCCGTGCCATTAAAGAATCCGCCGCCATGGCGGGGGCGCGGGAAGTGTACCTGATCGAAGAGCCCATGTCGGCGGCGATAGGCGCGGGCCTGCCTGTGGATGAAGCCTGCGGCTCGATGGTATTGGACATCGGCGGCGGCACCTCGGAAGTCGCGGTGATTTCCATCAACGGCATCGTCTATTCAAACTCTGTGCGCATCGGTGGCGACCGTTTTGATGACGCCATCATCAATTATGTGCGCCGCAATTACGGCACCTTGATAGGCGAAGCCACCGCCGAGCGTATCAAGATGGAAATCGGCACGGCTTATCCTGGCAGTGAAGTCAGGGAAATCGAGGTCAAAGGCCGCAATCTGGCGGAAGGCGTACCGCGGAGCTTTGCACTGAACAGCAATGAAATTTTGGAAGCGCTGCAAGAACCGTTATCGGGCATTGTTGGCGCGGTTAAAGTGGCGCTGGAACAAACCCCGCCGGAATTGGGCGCGGATGTCGCCAATCGCGGCATTTATTTGACTGGCGGCGGGGCGCTGCTGAAAGACATAGACCGTTTGATCGCCGAAGAGACGGGGCTGCCTGTATTTATTGCTGACGACCCGTTAACCTGTGTCGCCAGGGGTGGCGGGATGGTGTTGGAGATGCTTGATAAAAAAGGCGTATCAACCTTTTCACTTGAGTGAGCGGCCCACTATCCGTCCTGTAGCTGACCGCCAGATTTCTAAACCGCAACGGTGTTGGCAATCCAAATCTGGCCTCAGGATTATTGCCTTAACCGAGGAATATCCCTATAAAACTCCTATTTGCAACCGGCCCATCCATCAATACCCGTCTGCTCGTGGCCGTCATTACGTCTGTGGCACTGCTAATCACCGAACAACGAGGCCAGCAACTGGATTTTTTGCGTGCCACTTTATCTTTTTTTATCGAACCGTTACGGCATTTGGTGGACCTGCCGACGGTGCTTATCGAACAGACCACCGAATCAATCAATTCCTATGTGGAACTCAAAAATGAAAATGGGCGTTTGCGTGACGAACAGCTTATCCACCAAACCCGCCTGCTGAAACTTGAGGCCTTAGAAAAAGAAAACATCCGTTTGCGGGCTTTGCTGGAAAACTCCTTTAAACTCGGCGAACAGGTGCTGATTGCCGAATTGCTGGCCATTAACATGGCCCCGTATGAACACATCTTGGTGGTCAACAAAGGCACACGCTTTGGCGTGCATCCACAACAACCGGTGCTTGACGCCAATGGTGTCGTTGGCCAGGTTTTCCGGGCCTTGCCATTAAGTTCGGAAATCATGCTGATTACCGACCCGAACCATGCGATACCGGTGCAGGTCAACCGCAACGGTTTGTTGACCATTGCGGTTGGCAGCGGACAGCCTAACCGTTTGATATTACCGTTCCTGCCCAGCAACGCCGATATTCATCCGGGCGATTTGCTGATAACCTCCGGGTTGGGCGGTACCTTCCCACAAGGCTATCCGGTCGCCATTGTCGATGAGTTCACATCCCAACCCAACAAGGCTTTTGCCAGCATTACGGCGACCCCTACGGCAAAGCTTGACCGTAACCGCGAACTGATGATCGTCTGGAGCAATTCGGCACCCGTACCCCTCATAGCCAAACCGCAAGCCCCAGAAACTGCCGTTACAAAAGAAAATGCCCATCAATAACTATTATGGCTTTGGCCGTATCATTTTTAGCTTGGCCTGCGCCATGTGCCTGCGTATTGCCCCATGGCCTTACGACCTGGCCAGTTTCAATCCCGACTGGGTATTGATGGTGCTGATTTACTGGTCAATCACCTTTCCTGAAAGGGTCGGCATTTTCCATGCGTGGACATTTGGCCTGCTTACCGATGTCCTGACCGGGCGCTTATTGGGGCAATATGCGCTCGCTTATTCGCTGGTCATTTACATTTGCCTGAAATTACATAAACGTTTACGCCGTTTCCCGCTCTTGCAACAGGAATTGTTTATTTTTTGCTGCCTGTTGTTATCACAGTTACTATTGTTTTTAATCAAAAACTTACAGCACCCGGCACAGTTGCACGGCACTTTCTGGTGGCCAGTCATCACGGGGACTTTGTGCTGGCCTGTGGTTTATACCCTCCTGCGCTTTGTACGTTTGTCGAAGCCCGTTAAATAACAGGGCTAACAGGGCTCCCCATGCCAGGTATCTATCCGTTCAATGATAATGCAGTAGGGAACCGCTTGTTTCTGCAGCGCATTGTCGCTGCATTTTTCGTCATTACCCTGCTCAGCGCCGCGCTGATCGTGCGCCTGATTTATCTGCAAGTTGTCGGCCATGAACATTATGCGTCGCTGGCGAAAGAAAACAGCGTCAAAATTATGCCGTTAGTGCCGACACGGGGCATCATTTATGACCGCAACGGCAAAGTCCTTGCCGACAACACCCCTTCCTATAGCCTAGACCTGATCCCTGAGCAAATCAGCGACATGGATGACACCCTCCAGCGTTTACAAAAGCTGCTGGACATCCCGCCAGATAAAATTGACCTTTTTGAAAAGCAACGCAAACGCCAAAAACGTTTCACCAGTTCCTCATTGCTGCTGAACATGAGCGATGATGAATTGGCAAAATTTGCCGTTGTCCGGCCTTATTTCCCGGGTGTCGACATCCGCACCCATCTGGTCAGGCATTACCCTTACGGCGACTTGGCGGCACATGTCATCGGCTATGTCGGGCGCATCAACGAAGCGGAGATGAAAGACTTGCCGCTGGCCGAGTACCGCGGCTCCACACATATCGGCAAACTGGGCATAGAAAGCAGTTATGAACAAATACTGCATGGCAAAACCGGTTACGCGGAAATCGAAACCAATGTCCAAGCCCGGTCTTTGAACACGTTGAGCGAAAATAATCCCGAACCCGGCGCAAACCTGCACTTGACGCTGGATATTGATTTGCAAAAAACCGCATTTGACGCATTGGAAGGTTATAACGGCGCAGTGGTGGCGATAGACATAAAAACGGGCGGCGTATTGGTGTTCGCCAGCCGCCCGGGCTTTGACCCGAACCCCTTCGTGGTGGGCATCAGCAATGACGCGTACAAGGCCTTGAGCCAATCCAACGACCAGCCGCTATACAACCGCGCCTTACGCGGGCTATACCCCCCGGGCTCGACCATCAAACCTTTTATCGCGCTTGCAGGGCTAGAATACGAAGCCATTAGTGCACCGCAAAAACTGTTTTGCCCAGGTTCCTACCAAATCCCCGGCACCACCCATAAATACCGTGACTGGCGCAAAGGCGGGCATGGCTCGGTGAATATGAACCAAGCCATCACCCAATCCTGTGACGTCTATTTTTACCGGCTCGCCGGACTTTTGGGCATAGACAGGATGCACGCTTTCCTGCAACAGTTCGGGTTCGGGGAAAAGACCGGGATTGACCTAAGCGGCGAAAAATCCGGGCTAGTGCCCTCGCGGCAATGGAAGCAAGAGCATAAAAACCGTGATTGGGCCTTAGGCGAGACCCTGATAACCGGCATAGGACAAGGCTTCCTCCAAGTCACGCCGCTACAGCTTGCCAGGGCAACCGCAACCCTTGCCAACCGGGGTGACACGGTCATGCCTTTCCTAGTCGATAAAATAGTTTCCCCCAACGGCACCCAGGCGCCCCCGCGCCCGGCCCGGCAAACCATCCCGCTCCACTCGGCGAATATTGACAGCGTCATTGAAGGCATGGTCAATGTCGTGCATAGCGACCGCGGCACGGCGAAAAGCATAGGCTGGGGCATCCCCTATCAGATCGCCGGAAAAACCGGCACGGCGCAAGTGTTCAACATCAAACAGAACGCCAAATATAATGAAAACGCCATCGACTTTAAATTGCGCGACCACGCTTTATTTATTGCCTTCGCACCGGTGGACGACCCGCAAATTGCCGTTGCCGTGGTGGCCGAGAATGGCGGCCATGGTGGCTCCATCGCCGCCCCTATGGCCGCGAAAGTCATCAAGCAATATTTACATCATCTGAAGGCCGCGCATGAAAACTGAAACCCGCGCCGAACATTTTGAAGCGCCATCCATTCTCGGCACCTTGCTCAGAAGGCTGCACATCGACATCCCGCTGTTCATCGCCTTGTTTTTTACCGCCCTGTTGAGCTTCATTATTCTGTACAGCGCCGGCGGCCAGGACATGAACATCCTGTACCGCCAGGCGGCGCGCATCTGTTTGGCCTTTATCCTGATGACCGCATTGGCGCACGTCAACCCCTACCAATTCAAACGTTATTCGGCATTATTGTTTGGCATGGGGGTATTTTTGTTGCTGGCGGTCCTGATCATGGGGCAAATCGGCAAAGGGGCGCAGCGTTGGTTGGATTTGGGCTTTTTCCGCTTCCAACCCTCTGAAATGATCAAAATCACCACGCCGATGATGATTGCGTGGTATTTGTCCGAGCATGCCTTGCCCCCGAAAATCAAACAGCTGGCCATCGCCACTGTTATGATTCTGATCCCGACCCTATTGATCGCCAAGCAGCCGGATTTAGGCACGGCCTTACTGGTGGCCAGTTCCGGTGCCGGGGTGCTGTTTTTTGCGGGGTTGTCGTGGCGGTTCATTATCGGCATCATTACCGCCCTAGGCGCACTCACGCCGATTATTTGGCATTTTATGCACGGTTACCAACGCGACCGCGTCCTGACCTTTCTAAACCCGGAAGCCGACCCCTTGGGGCGGGGTTACCATATTATCCAATCAAAAATCGCGATTGGTTCCGGCGGCATTTATGGCAAAGGTTGGCTAGGCAGCACCCAATCCGAATTGGATTTTTTACCGGAAAGCTCCACGGACTTCATCTTTGCGGTATTCGCCGAAGAATTTGGCCTATTCGGCTGCGTCAGCCTGTTGGTTTTATACCTGCTGATTATCGCCCGTTGCCTGTACATCGCATCACAAGCCCATGACACCTACTGCCGCTTGTTGGCGAGCAGTTTGGCGTTTACGTTTTTTGTCTATGTCTTCGTCAATATTGGCATGGTCATCGGCATTTTGCCTGTGGTGGGCGTGCCGTTGCCGCTGATCAGTTACGGCGGCACATCCATTGTCACGTTACTGGCGGGCTTCGGGATTTTGATGTCCATCCATACCCACAAAAAACGCTTGTCCCGCACATGAAAAACCACCTTACCAGACTCCCCCGGCAACTTTTCGCCCCGCTGATCATTTCGGCTTGCCTGAGCTCCTGCATGAGCCCGGTCAAGCCAGCCAGCCCAATGGACCGCTTTATCGCCAAGATGGTGGCGGCCCGCCAATTCAATGAAACGGAACTTAAGGCTTTGTTTGCCAACGTGGCAATCAAGGACGACATCCTCAAAAAAATGGCCAAACCCGCCGAAGGCTTGCCCTGGCACCGATACCGGAAAATCTTCATCACCGATAAGCGGATTGCCGATGGCGTAAAATTTTGGGATGAAAACGCACAAACGCTGGCCGATGTGGAACGCCGCTACGGGGTTCCGGCGGGTATTATTGTCGCCATTTTGGGTGTCGAAACCGCGTATGGCCAGCATCCGGGCAAATACCGTGTGCTTGACGCCTTATCCACGCTGGCCTTTGCTTATCCGCCGCGTAGCGAATTTTTCTTAAGCGAATTGGAACAGTTTTTATTGCTCTGCCGCGAAGAGCATATCAACCCTTTGGAGCCGGTAGGTTCTTATGCGGGGGCGATGGGCACGCCACAATTTATGCCCAGCAGTTTCCGTCGCTATGCCACTGATTTTAATAAAGATGGCCGCCGGGACATTTGGCATGGCAACGCCGACGTGATCGCCAGCGTCGCCAATTATTTCGCCCAGTTCCATTGGCAAACCGGCCAAGCCATTGCCGCGCCTGCCATAGCAAAAGGGGAGGAATATAAAGCAATCATGACTGGCAACCTTAAGCCGGATTTAAGACTTGCTGAGTTAGAATCACTCAACTTGAAAATATCACAGCCTTTGGCTTTAGCCGATAAAGTCAAAATTCTTGAATTAAAACAAGAACAAGGCGAAGAACTTTGGGCGGTCACAGACAATTTCTATTGCCTGACCCGCTATAACCACAGTCCTTTATATGCCATGGCCGTGTACCAATTAAGTGAATCTATCTTAAATAACCGGGGACATTCCCATGAACAAACTCATAACAGCAACGCTCTTTCTGATGGTATGCAGTTTTTTTAGTAACCCTATCTCCACTGCCGTGGCCGCCAAACATGGCCATAGCAAACACCACAGCCATCACGCAAGCAAACACCGGCATCATGCCCACCATACGCGCAGGGGCGGTAACGAAGGCATAGCCTCCTGGTACGGCCACCAGTTCCAAGGCCACCGCACGGCAAATGGCGAACGCTATGATATGTACTCCATGACCGCCGCCCATAATTCGCTGCCTTTGTCATCTTATGTGGAAGTGACCAACATCAGGAACAACCGCACGGTGGTTGTCCGTATCAATGACCGGGGCCCGTATAGCGGCAACCGTGTCATGGACCTATCCTATGCCGCCGCCAAAGAATTGGGCATCCATAAATCCGGCACTGCCGCGATTAAAATCACGCCGTTAGCGATGAACTAAAAACCCCGCCTTCCAAAGCTCCCCCCGATTTCCCTGAAACAGCACTTGGCCTTGCCGTACGGCTTAAGCTGATGGGTTCTGCTTACTAAAACAAGCTGTCCGGCCCGTTCTGGCGCCGCATGGTGGTTGCCTCCTTGTGCAAAGTTTGTTACGAAACCAAACAAACAAATTGCGCCATGATACAATAACGCCCTGTTTTACTGAGCCTACCCACCCCCAAAAGAGCAATGACATCCATTAAAAAACTTACTTTGTTTCTGTTTATGGGTTTGCAAATCGCCGCCTTCGCCGCTTACGCAGCCGAGGCCGAACTTGCCATACCTCCGGCACCTTCCATCGCCGCCACCGCTTATATTTTAAAAGACCACAACACAGGCAAAATCCTCGCCGAAAACAACGCGGACGCCAAGCTAGCACCCGCCAGTTTGACCAAGATCATGACCGTTTATGTGGTTTTCAACGAAATCAAAAAAGGCACTTTGCACTTGGATGATCTCGTCACCATTAGCGAAAAGGCCCGTGCCGCCTCCGGTTCCCGGATGTTTGTCGAAGTCAATGAACGTGTCAAAATCGAAGATTTGCTCAAAGGCGTGATCATCCAATCCGGCAATGACGCCAGCGTCGCCCTGGCCGAACATGTGGCGGGCAGCGAAGAAACTTTCGCGGAAATGATGAACCAACAGGCCGCGCGTTTGGGCATGGGCAACACCCATTTCAAAAATAGCGATGGCTTGCCGATTGACGACCATTACACTTCGGCACGCGATTTGGCAACGCTAACTTCAGCGTTAATTAGGGAGTTCCCTGAGTATTACCCTTGGTTCTCGCAAAAGGAATTCACTTACAACAAAATTACCCAGCAAAACCGCAACCAGCTTTTGTCGCGGGATGAATCGGTCGATGGCGTCAAAACCGGTTTCACCGACGATGCTGGCTATTGCCTAGTCGCTTCCGCGCTTAGGGAAAATATGCGCTTGATTTCTATAGTCATGGGCACTAAAAGCGCCAAGGCGCGGGCTAACGAAAACCAAAGCCTATTGAATTACGGGTTCCGTTTTTATGAGTCGCATCGCTTATACCAAGGCAAAACGGCCTTAAGCGAAGCGAAGGTTTGGAAAGGTGAAATACAAAAACTGCCCCTAGGCTTGCCTGAGGACCTTTATGTCACAATCCCCCGCCGCCATTACAACGACCTGAAAGCGGTCATCACCGTCAATAAAAAAATCACTGCGCCCGTCAAAGAAGGCGACAAGCTCGGCACCGTCAACGTCACCCTAAAAGGGGCTCCCCTGATTAGCAAAGACTTAATCGCACTTGAACCAGTGGAGCAAGGCAATATTTTCCGCAGGCTTTATGACGGCGCATTAATGACCATGGAGAAATCTGACGATGGCAAGTAAAACGGTTTACTTGAATGGCCACTATTTACCGCTGGAAGAAGCCAAGGTTTCGGTATTGGACCGTGGCTTCTTGTTTGGCGATGGCATTTATGAAGTGATCCCGGCTTACCACGGCAAACTGTTCCGTCTTGACGACCATTTGCAACGCTTGGAAAATAGTTTGGCCATCGTCCGCATCACCAACCCGCACAGCCGTAGCGAATGGCAAGCCATTTTTGCGCCGCTGTTGGATGCTGACAAAAACCAATACATTTACCTGCAAATCACCCGTGGCCCGGCGGAAAAACGCGACCATGCCTTTCCCGAAGGCGTCGCCCCCACCGTCTTCGTGATGTGTTCGGACATTGCGCCGTTTGCAGGCGCACAGACCGGCATAAAAGCCGTGACCCTGGATGATAGCCGTTGGAAACTTTGCCACGCAAAAACCATCACACTGCTGGCCAATATCCTGCACCGCCAAGAAGCCATAGACCAAGGCGGCGCCGAAGCGATCTTGATTAAGGACGGTTATGTTACGGAAGGCGCGGCAAGCAATGTCTTTGCCGTGATTGATGGCGTATTGGTCACGCCACCCAAAAGCAACGGGATTTTGCCTGGCATCACCCGCGACGTGATCCTGGAGCTTGCCGGCAAAAACAACATCGCGTGGCGTGAAGGCCTTATCGCCCTAGATGAATTAAAATCCGCCAGTGAAATTTGGGTCACCAGCTCAACCCGTGAAATCGTCGCCGTCATCGAATTGGACGGGGCGGTAGTGGGTAACGGCACACTAGGGCCGGTTTGGCATACCATGAACGACATTTTACAAGCTTACAAAGAATCCCTTACATGACTGAAGAGACCCTGTTTGAATTTCCCTGCCAATTTCCAATTAAGGCAATGGGCAAAAATGATATTGAAATAGATGTGTTGGTGATAGAGATTATCCGACGCCATGCGCCGGAAATAAATGAAACCCATATCAAAACCCGCCCCAGCAAAGACGGCAGATTTTTAGCCGTCACCGCCACGATCACCGCCAACAGCAAGCAACAACTGGACGCGATTTATCAGGACTTGACGGACCATCCGTTGATCTTATTTGCGTTATAGTTGATGCCGGAACGGGTTAAGTGCCCGTTCCATAACGTTCTAAAACCTACAGACCAACCCCATCCCCCCCTTAAACTCACCGCAAGCGCAAGCGACCCCCATTCTCATCCCTGGGTTAGCCTAGTTTCCGCCTCACGGTACTTTGCCGCGCAAAATTCGGCGACTTCGGCCGGTAATGCAGGGGCGGGAAAGGTTTTGTCCCAATCTAAGGTTTCCAGATAATCGCGGACATATTGCTTGTCAAAACTGGGCGGGCTGATGCCGACTTGATATTGGTCAACAGGCCAGAAGCGTGAGGAATCGGGGGTCAATGCCTCATCAATCCAATACAGCGTCCCTTGCCCATCAACACCAAACTCAAATTTGGTATCGGCGATGATAATGCCACGTTCCTTGGCATAAGCCGCCGCGGTCTTGTACAACAACAAACTGGCGTCCCGGACTTGTCCGGCCAAATCTTGGCCTATTAACTCGACGGTGGCGGCAAACGACACATTTTCGTCGTGTTGGTCAACCCCCGCTTTGGTGGAAGGCGTATAAATCGCTTCGGGCAATTGTTGGGCCTGTTGCAGGCCTTCCGGCAAAACGATGCCGCAAACCGCACCGGTTTTTTGGTAATCCTTCCATCCTGAGCCGATCAAATAACCACGTACAATGGCTTCCACAGGCAGGGGATGCAATTTCTTTACGACAACAGCACGGCCTTCTATCTGTTCGCGTTCAGCCGCATCAGGGAGCACTTGCTCTAAAGGTATGCCAGTCAGATGGTTAGGGATAATCGTGCGCATTTTGTTAAACCAGAAATTTGACACCTGGGTCAACACACGGCCTTTTCCAGGAATGGGATCAGGAAGAATGACATCAAAAGCCGACAACCGGTCAGTGGCCACAATCAACATGGTGTTGTCGTCAATATCATAAATATCGCGGACTTTGCCTCGTGCCAGCAATTTTAAGGAAGTCAATGTCGATTGGTGCAGTGCATGTGGGGCGGTCATAGTGTCTCTTGTTGGGTTACGGTTCTAGTTTTTATCAATCGGCGGCGTTTAATAATCAAAAAGTTTTGAATACGCCATTGTCTTCATCAGCATCGGTCAGCATCATACCGGCGTTGACAAAATTGCCGCCATTTTCTGCGCCCAGCTTGATCATCAGGCGCACTTCGTTTCTGGAATCGGCATGGTTCAACGCATCTTCATAACTGATTTTGCCATCGGCATATAAATCATACAAAGCCTGGTCGAAGGTCTGCATGCCCTGCTCCCTGGAATCTTTCATCAATTCCTTGAGCTTATGGATTTCGCCTTTGCGGATATAATCCCTGGCCAAGGGGGTGTTGATCAGCACCTCAACGGCAGGATAACGCCCCTTATCATCAGAGCGCCTGATTAACTGTTGCGCAACAATGCCGCGTAAATTCAACGACAAATCCATCAGCACTTGGTCGTGCATATCTTCGGGGAAAAAATGCAAGATCCGGTCCAATGCCTGGTTGGCGTTATTGGCATGTAGCGTGGTCAGGCATAAATGGCCAGTTTCGGCAAAAGTAATGGCATTTTGCATCGTTTCGCGGGTCCTGACCTCACCGATCAGAATCACATCAGGAGCTTGCCGCAGGGTGTTTTTTAACGCCACTTCATACGATTCGGTGTCGATACCAACCTCGCGCTGGGTGACGATACAGCCCATATGGTGATGCTGGTATTCTATGGGGTCTTCAATAGTGATGATATGGCCGCTACTGTTTTCATTGCGGTACTTAATCAACGAAGCCAAGGACGTTGACTTACCGGTACCGGTGGCGCCAACAAACAGCAACAGCCCCCGCTTCTCCATAATCAGGTCTTTTAAAACCGCTGGCAAATGCAAGGCATCGGAATCAGGGATATTATGCTCAATGCGCCTTAACACCATACCCGCCGACGTTCGCTGGGTAAATGCGCTGACCCTGAACCGGCCAAGGCCCGATATGCTGATTGCAAACTGGCATTCCATGGTCTGCAAAAACTCGTCCTTGTGACGCTGGTCCATAATACTCAAAACAACAGCCATCGATTGCTCAGGGGTCAATTTCGTTTTTGACACCTCAACCAATTGGCCATCGATTTTTAGCGTCGGGGCAACACCTGCGGTGATGAACAAATCCGAAGCGTGCTTTTGCACCATCAATGTCAGTAGCGCGTTAAAGTCCATAATTTACCTCACAGGAACATATCTTTGTTCACAGCTTTTACCATCGCCGTTTTGGCGTTCACCAAACCTTTGTCAACCAGCTCACGCAAATTTTGATCCAGTGTTTGCATACCGTCTTTGCGCCCTGTCTGTATCGCCGAATACATCTGGGCAACTTTAGCTTCCCGGATCAAGTTTCTGATCGCCGAAGTGCCCACCATAATCTCATGTGCCGCCACCCTGCCACCGCCTATTTTTTTCATCAAGGTTTGCGAAATGACCGCTTGCAAAGATTCTGACAACATCGCCCGGATCATATCTTTTTCTGCGGCGGGGAATACGTCAATAATACGGTCAATGGTTTTCGCCGCCGAGGTCGTATGCAAAGTCCCGAACACCAAATGGCCTGTTTCTGCGGCGGTCAACGCCAAGCGGATAGTTTCCAAGTCACGCATCTCACCGACTAGAATAATGTCCGGATCTTCCCGTAACGCTGACCGTAATGCTTCATTAAATCCGTGGGTATCTCGGTGGACTTCACGTTGGTTGATCAGGCATTTCTGGCTTTCGTGGACAAACTCGATAGGGTCTTCAACGGTCAAGATATGTGCATAATCATTTTGGTTAATATAATTGATCATTGCCGCCAATGTTGTCGATTTGCCCGAACCGGTAGGGCCAGTGACCAGAATTAGCCCGCGTGGCTTTTTACAAAGTTCTTCAAAAAATTTTGGGGCGTTCAAATCTTCAAGGCTTAAGACCTTAGATGGAATAGTCCTGAACCCCCCGCCAGCACCACGGTTTTGATTGAAGGCATTCACCCGGAACCTAGCCACGCCGGGCAACTCAAACGAAAAATCGGTTTCCAAAAATTCTTCATAATCGCGCCGTTGCTTGTCATTCATGATGTCATAAATCAAAGCATGGACTTCTTTATGCTCTAAAGCCGGAATGTTGATGCGGCGAATATCGCCGTCAACCCGAATCATAGGCGGCAAACCCGCCGACAAATGCAAATCCGATGCTTTATTTTTAACCGAGAACGCAAGTAATTCGCTAATATCCATAAGTTCCTCTTACTAAGTGACGTAAAAATACCGATACTTTATACCATAGTTTAGGGCTTTGCTTTTTTCAAGCTGCATAGTTTAATACCATAACCTTCTATACCTACCGAAAACGATGATAGAGAAAAGACTTAATGAAATCCGCGCCCAAATCCGCCACGCAGAACGGCTATATGGCCGGCATGAAAACGCTGTATCCCTGTTAGCTGTCAGCAAAACCAAGCCAGCCGAAGCAATAGCGGCGGCTTATCAGGCCGGGCAACGGCATTTTGGCGAAAATTATGTGCAGGAAGCCATCAGCAAACAGCAATTGCTGGGGGCTTTTGATATGACCTGGCATTTCATCGGCCCGGTCCAATCCAACAAAACCAAACTTATCGCCCGCCATTTTGCTTGGGTGCACAGCGTTGACAGTGTCAAAATCGCCCATCGCCTAAGCGGCCAACGGCCGCAGAACCTGCCGCCGCTGAATATTTGCCTGCAAGTCAATATCAGCGATGAAAGCAGCAAATCAGGGATTGCCTTGGATGAATTGCCGGATATTTACCGGCAGATAACTGCCTTGCCTAATATAAGGGTACGCGGAGTGATGGCGATTCCGGCACCTGCCGATGATTTTGCCGAACAGCGTTTGCCTTATAAGGCCTTGATGCAAGCCGTCGCCGCATTGGGGCAACCCTATTTGGACACGTTTTCGTTTGGCATGAGCGGGGATTTGGAGGCGGCGATTGCCGAAGGGGCGACGATTGTCAGGATTGGTACGGCGTTGTTTGGTACACGGGGGCAATCAATTGCCTGATTGGCGGGAACTTCGGCCCGACCCAAAACCTACCGTTTGAATACCCACAGGCAAAGCGGATTGCCAAACGGCCCGCTAAAGAGGCTTTACTGGTTATGGGCCCTTAAGGGATATGATGTCATGTACCGGGCCAGGGCTTCTCCATACAATTTATGATAACGCCCCTGACTGGATTTTTCCCTGCGTATCCAGCCGCATAAGTGGATAAGCAAGCTGCCGCTTGCTAACAAGATGGCTTTTTAAACGGTTAAGAGCTGATTCAATCCCTAAAGCTGTTGACTGCACCTTATCAGTCATGACAGTCAAGCCGCTTTCCTTCTCGCATCCCTACGCGCATCAAGTACAGAAATTATTTCTTCACAAGCAATAACCTGCTGGCCATTCGTCAGTATGTAATTTGCCAAACCGAGGATCGCACGCCAATTGTCCCGGTCATTGATAAACTCAAACGCCGCGGCAAAAATTTCCGCCATTTTCTGCCCGCATGTTTCTTGGTCTACGGACAGGCAACCGAGGTATTCTTCGACTAACTTAAGGTCAGCGCTGCCGCCGTAGTGATGCAGGGCATTCATATTGACCAGACGCGAATTAAATATTTCGTCGTCACGTAAGGCGATATAGTTGGCTTCAGCCAATGGCCCGACCAACAAGTTCATCATGTCGGCTTCAAATGCCTTGATATACGCGTGTTTTTGCACACTTGAAAAACCACGGGTCGCCTCAGCGACCGAAGAAGGCAGGGTATGGATCAATCGCCCGCCCTCTATCTTGGCAAACCATAATCCTGACTGGATAGGGGTTTGGAGGCGCTGGCCAAAATTGCTGACAATTATTTGAAAACAAACGGGGGGCAACGCTTTTTGTTTATTGGCAAAATAGATCGCCGCGGCATGGCCCGCTTCATGAATGGCGGTTTTTCTGCTGAGTTCTTTCATATCCGTTGATTGGACAGCCAGTTTGGCCAGATAGCTACGATTCATAGAAATACCTCGGTTTAGAAAAAAAATGCGGGCTAGACCTCTGCCCGCATTATCGAGAGGAAGGATACTAACTGCCGAGAGTCATCAACAGTCACGGCGAAGTTTAAAGTGTCTATAAGCGCTTGAAAATGCGACACGTTGTCACGCGGCAAAATGCCGCTGTTTTTGGCATTTAATTTGCTTAATTGATTTATTTGTTTGCAGGAAACCCCTATAAACCGGGCTTTTTAGAGGATTTTGGAATGGTCAGTGTGTGATTTTCCGCAGTGGCTGCGGCATATCACACAGTGTGCTGCTGGAGATACAGGGAGATGGGGTACCCTTACAAGTGTAGGTTTTTCTTACCCTCCGCTTACCGTCGCATAAGTTTCCCCGTTGATTTCCGGCAACTTAGGCCATGCCTCTGGTCGTCCTGACTTGACCGGGAGAAGCTGATGGCTAAGCAAGGCGGCGATAATC